>Ga0209800_10000581_pt1 | contig 53559 bp, 37 predicted proteins | sample Higcelweek8metaG_FD_187174 | JGI IMG/M metagenome (GOLD analysis project Ga0209800, IMG submission 187174) | Freshwater pond sediment microbial communities from the University of Edinburgh, under environmental carbon perturbations - High... | ecosystem: Environmental > Aquatic > Freshwater >...
CCATTGCTTAAGTCGAAGTTCCATGACTTTTGAATCCATTACAAAAACCTCCCATGCCAAATAGTATCGTTATAAATACTATCAGGTATGGAAGGCTTAAAAAAGACGCTTTTTATTTGCCGCTTACACATCGATAGCCGAAACTTCAGAGTAATTATACTTATATTTAATATTTGCTACATAATTGTCATTTCCTATTGTCCAACTTACCCTATCCTCATAGTCTTTTAAAGTTTGTACGTCATACTTCCCTCCAAACCCAGTTTTAATTATATTCTCGAATATCGATTTGTTTCTATCGTCCTCTCTAACCCTAAAATCTGCCGTAAATACATAATCATCCTTTTCAGGAATGTAGACAAATTCAACTCTATCGTTTTCTCCATAATACTTCATGTTAACATATAAATCTGTGATAATCTTAGTTGGGATTTTATTTAGTATTGATTTGTCCACTGTTGGATCATTTACTTCCCCATGTTTCACAAGATTCACATAATTTACTTGCATACTACGCACAATATCATCATATACTAATTTTTTATCGTATGTTGAATATTTAAAGTCATCAACAAAAGCATTTGATTGACTTTTGCAATATACAACAACAGGTGGAACATCTTCCGCACTTGTTAAAGGGTTTCCTTTCACAGAATTATCAGCTTGGATATCTAGTACTTTGTCCATTTCAATAATTGTTTTTGCTATTCTTTCTATATCACTATAGCTATTTATTGTAAACTGATACTCGGATGAAAGGACTGTCTCTGGTTTAAACATATTATCAGTAATAACTTTTTCTATTTTCTTTCTTTTGAATTCCACTAATTCATCGAAATATGTTGTTGATAAGTATCTCCTATATGTACCTGGAATTGCTGCTGATCCATCGAGCATTGCTGGTTTAACATACGAATCTATTTTGAACGTAAATTCTGGTGCATCTTTAAACTTAACGTGGTACTCAATATAATCAGGTTTTCTTTTCACATATTTTGATTCAATTATTTCTATATCTTGACGAAAAACTTCTTTCGCATATTCTACAACTTTCTTTTCACTATATGGATTTAGTCCTTTTGTACCACATCCACTAATTACAACCATAGTTATAGCTACACAAGCTAATATTGAAAATATTCTTTTCATGTACATTCACTCCTATTTGGATTTATATTTATTACTTGTTATTAACAAATATAGTATATAGCAAATTTGAATCTATGCCAATCATACCTTAAAAACCTATCTATATTAAATACATTATTAATCTTACATTTAGCAGAGCAAAATACCGAACGCTTTAACGGAATTTTGCGATAGATAAATGTAATAGATTAATCGTTATTGTTTGCGATAGTAATATGCTTGATGATAGAGGATGCAAAGGTGCTCCTAATATGATTGTTGAAATATTATCACCGTCAACTGGAAAAAAAGATAGAGTTGATAAGTTTAATAATTACGAAAGTGCAGGAGTTAAAGAATATTGGGTTGTAGAGCCTGACCAAAAGTTTATAAGCGTATTTTTGTTAAAGTCTAACGGTAGATATGGCAGACCAGAAATGTATACTGAAGAAGATAAAATTAAAGTATCTATTTTCCCAGACCTTGAAATCGATTTAAAACCAGTATTCCCGGCATAAACATTTTACCATTAAGACACCATAATTCTAGAAATCAAAAATCCTCTGATCAATGTCGTTTTATCGGCATCAACAGAGGATTTCCTAACTAAATATTCTGACACCCATCGCAGTAATAGATACTACCACCCATATATGCCTCTTTCTTAATCTTGTTCCCACATAATTCGCATTCCTTATCAACAGTATTTTTACTAAGCCTTGTCTTATATCCTCCAAAGCAGCCAAATAAATCTCTTTCAGTATCCCTGCCACCCTCAATAGTCATTTGTGCAAGTGTAGCTTTTATAGAATTATAAAGATTGTCCTTATCAGCTTTTGTAAACGCTTTTACTTTCTTCTTTGGATGAATGCGGGCGTTAAAAAGAATATCCTGCAAAACCCCATTTCCAAGACCGGGTATTCTTTGCTCTGTAGCAAGCAGTGCTTTTGCACTTAGCTTATCATTTCCCTGTGTAGAAAAAAAAATGTCAAAGTATTTTCTGTCAAATTCATCTGATAGTGGCGAGGGTTTTTCCTTTGCCAGTTGGTAATATTGATTATCAAAATCACCTTCCCTAAAGCACCACAAGCCTCCATACATCTGGACAGATGCACTGATAGCCGAAAAATCTTCGAACTCAATGAGAAGCTGATGTTTCTGGGGTCTTTTTTCATTCTCTCGTTGAAATCTTATCCCTATTCCTTCACCAAACAATATACTCACATCTTCTGCCTTTATCTCAACCATACTTCCAAAACCTGATGCTATACCAACTACTTTATCAACCAACAAGTCATGATACTCTTGCGGATTGCCATGATACCAGGCAAATTTGTGTGGGCTATGTGCAGCAGTGACATTCATTATTCTCTTCCCCAATACATTTTCATTCAATTGTTTAGAGATCGCTATAGCTTCTGGTAGCTCCATCATAGTTTTTTCCTCCTTATCTGCTCGTAAATATACTACGGCTTTTTGATCATTTAGGTGATTTCAAAAATATTAATTTTAGTACGTTTCACAATTAAAAATTGACCAAGGAAATTTTTGAAATCGCCTTATACAAAATACTAAATTAAATCTACAAGTAATTTCAGTCCTTCTAATGCCTTACTGTCAGCAGCTTTACATTCATCAATTAAAGCAGCTATTTGATGCCTTTTATCTGATTTTGCAAGATTTTGCATTTGCGTTTCGTTTCTCTCAAATCCGCCTAAGACATCAGCCATTTTCCATATATTTTTTGCCACTTTAGCAAACTGTTCCTCAATTGCTTTACACGTATTGCTATGCTCTTTCATTTCTTCTGATAATTTCTTCATAAAAATCGATGCATTGTGCCGACCATCAATAAGACAATCCATTGCATCACCTTGACACATAAGACGTTCAGCTAAAATTGGCATAATTGCATTCTGAGGAAAATTCGACTCATCTAATATAGCACTTTTCCATGCATCAAACGCCATTAAGCCTTTTGCAAAAGTCTTCTCCGCCCTTTTATCAAGACGACCAGTCAATACTTTAATTGCGTTTTTAAGTATCACTTTATTTGATATTGGCGGTTTATTTTGTTCTCCAAGTGAAATAACTGCTATAGTGTCATTATTTTCCCACCATTTATTTGAGATAAAATATCCAGATTCATCAATCTTAACATCCGTCGCAAACTCAGTTATATCTTGGAAGAAATTCCAACCCAACAAGGTTTCACCCTTATCTCTGTAACCAGTGATGATACAGGCTTCTGACGGTCCAATTATTCCTAATGCTATGCATGGAAAGCCTTTATCTATTTGTTTTTTTATGAAACTTATAAAATCATTTTTATTATCAGAACTATTGCTACTAGTGAAGTTTACATCACACGAAGTATTCGTCCTTGTTATTATTTGATATTCACGCCCTAGTGCTTCAATACCTAACTTATATGTTTCCTCTGGGTTATCAAAAGTGTGCATAACATCTACATTCCCACCATTCCATGAAGTGGTATCCCATGTTAGTCTAAAAGCTGCCCCTGTTGATACCATTGGAAAGTCGATACTTACATCCTGACCAAGAAAATTAGCACAACTTTTTACACACATTGGGTATGGGGTACACCCATTTGCACCATATTCAACTTTAGAAATCCCATATAGTACAACACTATTTTCGCATTCTTGTTTGCCGCTATTATTCATTTTTATCATCCTCTCTTTAAGGAGATTTCAAAAATTTCATTGATGTCTAGGAAATTATGGTTCCCATAATTTCTTACGACAGGTTACAGAGGATACAAAAAGCGCTTACGCGTTTTTGTTCATCATTTTTAAATTGCGAAGATTAGTAAAATTAGTATTTTTGAAATCTCCAGTTGACTAGTTATTTTTTGGCAATCACTCACTCTCCCTTAGCAGACCAATTCCGAAAACACCAGCACACAGTTTTATTCTACCTACAGGTGGACGTCTTTTTCTGAATTCAGATGGAGTCAAACCAGTAATTCTTTTAAATGCACGTGTAAAAGTATCGTGATTTGCAAATCCACACTTTGTTGCAATGTTTATAACACTTTGGTGGTTATATAGTAGTTCATATGCCGCATTGGATACCTTACGAGTAAGAATATACTTTGAAAGAGTCATGCCTGTCCTTAACACAAAAATCTCACGTATATGCGCTATAGAAAAACCTGTAGCCCTTTCAAGTTCTTTACAGTCCACCTTTTCCTGTATTCTATTTTCAATAAAAATAATAATAGAACTTACAGTTAGAAAGTAATCCATTTATACCACCATTATTTCCCTTCATGAATTACTTTCAGTATATCACATTGCAAAAATATTTCTCGACTTTTTTAAGGGAAAGAACAAAACCGCAAGGCGGCTTTTGTTTCCTCTGTAACTCGTCGTTAGAAATTATGGGCACCATAATTTCCTAGACAAAAACAAAACCTCTGTTTAATACCGTTTTATCGGCATCAATAGAGGATTTTTCAAATCGTATTATTCAATTCTTACTTTAATTCGCCATAATCACTTGAAACAGCATTGAAATGCTTTGCGATCATTATTACATCAGCCATATTAATAGAACCATCGCAATTCAAATCACAGTCAGTATTATATCTTTCCTCTGAAGGTTGTGCATTAAATGCCTTTGCAATTGCCATAACATCCATAAAATTGATGCATTTATCCTGTGCACCACTTACAGCCAAGTCGCCAGGCCACATAGTTATCGTTTTGCCGCAAGTAAAATCAACTATTCTTTCAAGACAGTTTCCCTTAGTTATTTTTAGTTTATAAACCTGATCCTCTTTCAAAACAATAACTCCTGTTGTAAATTTACCATCTTCGTCGGTATATGCACTCCATGAACCTCCAACACTCTCTACCTTGTAACCCTTATTAATTCCTTCACCTATTCCATCTGTTTTTACATATCCCTCCAAGAAATAATCAGCATGTGGTGTTGGTGATGGTTGTTCATCATCAATAACTCTTACTTTGACACTAAAATATGTGTTATCCAAATCTAAACCATCAACTCCCATATACTTAAAGTCTATACTAGTTGTACCTACAGTAATTCCACTGAATTTCCAATATTGAACATATCCTCCGCATTCGATTAGGATAGGGTATTGAACAATACGATTACCTTCTACTTCTAGAACGCCCCCAAAAGAACTATTTGCAGGTCTCCAACTATGAATTGCAGAGCCATTACCTTCTAGTGCAATTTCAAGAATGTCACCCTTCTTGATTACTACTTCTTTCCCATTAGATTCTTGATCAATAAAAACACCTTGTATTTGTTTTACAATAATCTTTACAACATATGACTTATTCCCAATATAAAACTTTAAATCTAAAACACCCTCGCCCTTTGTTATAAAAGCATAACAATCTTTTGCCAAGTTAGTATCAGAATATGCACAAATCTCCTTTATAACATTATTATCCAACTTCGATTCATTGTTCCACATCTTATCAACTTCTTGCTTATCCAACTCTATTTTTATTATCTTTCCTACTGGTACGGTAAGTTCCTTTCCATTATTTTCTTCACCAATTTTTATAATTTCAGGATTATCATTTGTACTTTCAACAACGTTAACATATATGAAATAAGTATCCTCAGCTGTGTTTTCAATACTATATGAACGTGCATATTTTAACTCTATTTTTGTCTTTCCAACACCTAAAGTATCAAATACAAAGTTTGAAGTTTCTTTTGCTCCAACGCCAGGTAGTATAGGAAAAGAAGTATAATAATTTGATATTCTCTTTACAATACTTTTATCAGGCACTTGTGTAAAATTCCAGCTATAGCCTGTTGTTGATTTGGATGGAAGCACGATTTTCAGCTTCTGACCTTTTATAATATTTATTTGTGATCCATTAGCTCCAGAATAAATTACTACAATTTCTTTTTTTACAGTGACATAAACTTTAAAGTTTTTATCGTCTGATTTAAAATTAAGATCCACTGCACCTTCATTATTTACATTAAACACCCAACATTCTTTGTTTTCATCTTTGTTTGTAAATGAATTGTATAAGTTCAAAGTGTACTTTGGTTCCTCGGAAAGTTTCCAACTAAAATCCGTTTCTTCGGCATTAAGCTCTTTATCATTAAGCTCAACAACAAGTATTTGTCCAATTTTGAGGTCAATTTGTTGACCATTGTTATCTTCGTTGATAGTAACAATTTGGCCTTTTTCTTTGTCTACAGACTCTGCAGATGTTGACAATACAGTGCCATTTCCAAGTATAACACCCAAGATAATCATAAGTACAAATGTGATGCATATTTTTTTGTTTTTGTAGAACATGTTTACCTCCCTTACCTATATAATTTTCGATTATGTAAATCTTACCATACATTTTAAAATTCCGCTATATTAAATACAATTAATCTTTTACAATAAATTTGAAGTATCACCTACAGCCAAGTCGCCAGGCCACATGGTTATAGTTTTGCCACAAGTAAAATCAACTATCCTTTCAAGGCCATCATCAAGCTCTACCTTATACCCCTTATTAACTTCACTAGATTTTAATTCATCTGTTGATACTCAATCTGTTTTTACATAGCCGTACAAGTAGTGTGTATATAAAAATTCCAAAATCGCGAATCAATCTACACCCTCGAGAGTACATCAAGAAATTTCAGGCGAGTTATATTTGCAATTCGGTAATTATTTGAAAGGTAAACCATGCAAAGTTTATCATCAATTCTTTCTTACTTTAATTTGCTATAATCACTTGAAATAACATTCAAATTCTTTGCTAACATTTAGACTTTTCCAGAATATGTCCAATAAAATAAGTGCAGCACTTAACCAACTTATTTCATATACTGAATAGTAAACATAAAGTAAAGGAGTTTGAAAAATTAGATGAATAATTATATGCCTTCCCCTCAGTTTCTTCCAGGAGCAAATGCAATATCACTTGTAAGTCATGCACCTGAAATTGAGCCAGGTACTCCTATTAAAATAGTTAAACCTTGGTTTGGAGATCTATGCGCCGTCCAATTACCAGATGGCATGATCCATCGTTGGTTTGCTTGGTTTGAACTAAGACCAGAAAATTATTTAACTCCAGGCAGCTTTGCTACTTTAATAAACTCAACCGGACACGGCAAACCTCCCCACGTTGATGTTGGTACAAAAGTAAGGATTGTAAAATGCATTTCAACATTCTTCTATGATTTAATGCTAAATGACGGTGAGTACCATAGATGGCTTGCAGAGTTTGAATTAGCAAACCCAATATAAAGACCAATCCAACTAAGGCTTTAACGGAATTTTGTGATAGATAAATGTAACAGATTAATTGTATTTAATATAATTATATTGACAGATTTTACTTTAGATACTTTCTTTTATTTTTTCAATAAAATATGTGTGTTCTCTTATAAAATGATCAGGAATCAAAGGTGACAATGTTCCTACCCCTAACACCTTACATGACATAATGACTTTTTTGACCTTTTCAAGGAAACAGATAAACATTTCCATCAAATTCACCAGGTGGAATTAGCGGTTGCTGTGCTCCCATCATGCCCATACCCATTCCCATCATTCCCATTTGTCTTTCATCATAACCATTTTCATAGTTAATGTGAAAATCCATATGCCATCCTCTCCTCTTAAATAATACTATTGTAATATATTCACATTATGTTAAGTTCGTGAATGCAATTAACTTAAAATGTCACACAATTCACCCCAACAATTCCATTTCAGCAATAGAGTTATAGTTAAATTTCTAGTAAATAATGTAGCTGTAAAAATTGGAGGGATTAATTCTTTATCTTAACTTTTTTAAAAAGAGAGCCATATATAAAGCAATGCACGTTGTTTATATATAAACAACGTGCATTGCTTAACATCTTCACTTAGCTCATATTCTTTTATCAGACCCAGTAGATGCATCTGTGTTATTAGCGGAAAATAATACCATCTGATTAAGCTGCTATTTCTTTGCTATTGTTTTCATTCTTTGCATCTTTTATTTGATGTAACTTTAACATAACCATTCTTGCTATCGGTTGTGCAACCAAAGCTTCTACTGCAAATGAAATTGCAAAGTTGCGTGGCCATTTGTAAAAAAACATGCGAATAGCATCCATGCTCACATGCCTGTTGCCAATCCAAGTACCAATTACAGTCAGGAATATTGACATTAAAAATACAGTACATAAAATATTCACAACAATATGAGCATTAAAACTATCATCCTTTTTGACTATTTTTCCAGTCAGCCAATCAGCTGGTCTAAATGTAATTAAAACTAATAAAATTACACTACACCAAATAAAAGGAATCACTTTTATGACGTCTGCCCATACATACATATGAAATCCCATTTCAAAACAGGTAATCAATGGTGCAATTATATTCACCGATATAATTGAAATAACAGCCATAAAAAGTGCAAATTCCTTCTTATTCCTTGGTAGTTTCATAAAAAAATCCATAATTCATTTCCTCATTTCTTTTTATTTTGAAATATTAGGCAAAAAAAATAAGCGCGAGATCATATATATGATCTCGCGCTGAACCATTATACGCGCTAAAATTTCTACGAATGTTATTTTACCGAATTTTTAAATGTTTTGCAAGGAAATTTTTATTCGTCTGCAGCAATACGGAAGTTTTTCACCATCAATCTTATTTTTCCATACTACACATTCTGGAATCGAACTATTTGGATTTTCATTGAAAAACCATGTATTAAATGATAGAATTGTAACAAATTACATAATTCATTTACTATAATCTCTTTGTATATTATAACGTCCAGGAGGAAATATGAAAAATTTTACTTACCTATCTAATGTAACACCAGGCAAAATTATTAATATGATGTCGGGATTAAAAACTGATTTTACTTCTCCATTTGAAGGTAAAGCGGATGGAATCAGCGAGCCTGTAGACAATTTGTTGTCAAATCTGAATGAATCCGACTGCTACTTTGGTCCGTTTCCGAGGCTTCAAAAATGTGAGAACTGGACTGATCTTGTTTCAAAGTACTTTTCACGTTTTAAGGTTAGCGGTAGGCAGGAGTTATTTTCTGGCTTTGCTGCACTTCAAAAGCATAGTCAAAAATCTGATGAAATTCTAAACACGCTATGTAATTTCTTCAACATCCCACTAGAATATGCCGATGATGATAGCGGATATAGTTTTGTTTTAGTCAGTGTTAATAGAAACCTACCAAATGCAGTAATAAACTTTTCTTCTATTGAAAACAGCCTTACAGAAAGCATAGTATCAAATTTTCAAGATAAAGTATCAAATCTTGAAAATTTACTTAAAAAAGATCAATTTGGCTATGTAATCAACACTCCTGAAAACATTTCTCAATCATTGAAATCTATAGATGAGGATTTGGGTTCACATTATATTGACAGTGTAGAACTAGGAGATGAAGCCTATCAGGTATTTGTATATGATAATGAAAAATATAAGCTTATTTGCACCGCAATGGATAAATCAGGCTGGGATGATGTGAATGCACTTAGTTTCAGATATTTCACATCTTCAGAATATTGTACATATAAAAGCAAAGTCAATTTACTTTCAAACGACCCGGATTTTAAGGAAATTCTGCCCTTATTAAATGATAAAACATATGGGCTCGAACAATCAATCTTTAGCCTTGTTATGAATGAAGATGCGCAGGCAAAATCAGTGAAGCTTAAAAGTATAGTATGTGTAGGTGCAGAATTGAATCATGTAACTGAACTCATTCCTCAAAAAGCGTTTTATTCTTTTGAATCTAGTACTTCAATGCAAGATGTGACATTTACTTCCTCGACGCTATTAAAGGACATTACTATTCAGGGCTGCGTCACCCGTTTTGGTGCTCAAGGAGCAGGACCTGCTGTGATTAAAGACAGCAATAATATTGATTATCAAAGCCTTTATGACCCGTTTGGCAAGGCAGAAAAAAGCTCCATGCTATGGTCTCCATATCTAAGCATTGCACAGATGTACGTAAACCTAGATGACTTATGGAATTCTCCACTTTTATATAGGACAGGTGCGAAGCATCTTATAATTACAGCAGATGTTATTGAGATACAAGAAGATATTGATTTATCAAAAATCGAAACGGTTACATTTGCTTGCCGCCTTTTGATTACAGGCAAAAATGGAAGTGTTCCTACTGTTACACTTTCCAAATTGTCCTGGAACCCACTAAGGCTATATTGTGGCTCGATGATAGGTACATGTGTCTTTGATGAAATAGATAACCCTCTAAACCATAGACTTGTATATGATACACTTGCAGTATCTCTTGCTCCAAGCACCGATAATGTTGAGTTTCAGGACTTTTTTGCAGGTAAATTTCCTGTTAAGACCTTTTATGAAACTGGTAAAGATAATAATACTTTGTGGCGGAAAACTGCTCTGCAAAACGGACTTGAAACACTTCTCATGACAGCATCTGTACCGTTGACACCACAAGCCTTAATAGCATCTTCCTTAAAACAAACTGCACAGGAATCATGGAATTGCCTCAATTGGATTATTGATTCTTCGAGGCAGGTTGTAAACGAAGCAGCTAAAAACGGCACCAGCCCTCCTGAAGAGTTGGCGTGGGTGTACAGTCATGGTGTAATGCTCTTAAGAACGGTTGTAGATCCTAATGACACTTCATCTGAAATAGTGCCGCAAGTTCCACCATTAAGATATACAGCCTATAAACCTGCTGTCGACGACCTTTTAGAATTATGCAAAACCTATGGGCAACAAATTGATATAAGCAGTAAAGCAATTGACGATTATAATCAGGAGATAATTCAAAATGAAAACGATGAAAATCGTGACGAAAACATAAAGAAAATTGCTCAATTCTTTTTGAATCAAAATGAAGCTCTAGCTCAGCACGAAGATGATATAACCGAAAGTCACAAAAAAATTATCAACGAAAAAGAATCTACAATTTTAAGTTTAAATCAGAATGAGGCTAGCATAAGAAAACAGTATCTGGAATACACAGATAAGATGAATACGGCAGCTGAAGAAATGAATAACGCGCTGAAAAACAAAATAGCTGCCGAAAAAGCTACCATGATTGTTAATTTTGTGTTTGGACTTACCGAAGCGATGATAGGAATCGGTACAGGAGTATATGGTTTAAGGAGTCTTGGCAGCGCTTCGGGTGTAGAAAAAACCCTAAAAAAATTGGAATCATTTATGAAATTTGCTGAACAAGCCAACAAAATCATCGAAATCAGTGAAGATATGGCTGAACAAGTAGCTACAATAAATGAACTGGATAAATCAGAAGCTAAAAGCGATAATCTTCCTGGCCTTTCCTCCGAGCCTAATGATGCTGACTGGGAAATATATTTAAATGACAGCAAAGCACAGGTTGCACCTGCCGAAGAGTACATTAAGGCAGAGGTTGAAAAGTATATAGCTTCAGTAAGTAATTTAACCGTTATCGCCAAACAGTTAAATACTGTACTTCGTCAAAAGTCCCAGCTGCAGTTTGATATTTTCTCAGAAAAATCTCAGCTTAATGTATCTAAAAACCAAGCAGACAGGCTTCGTCATCTGAGCATTAATATGGATAAGAAAAAATGGACTCCTGATAATGATTACCTTGCCGATTTGGGCCAATTTAATGCTGTATTAAGGCAAAAACAAAATACAGTTCTTTTAAAACTGGCAGAATTATTAAGGCTTCAGGATGATTCACTGACATTCCATTATCTAAGTAAACCAACTGTAATGACCCAGTTTGACATTGCTTCCATTCAGAAAGAGCTTTGTGCACAGTCATTATCAGCAGTAAAGGCATTGGAGACCTATCCCAATCCGCCTGTTGATTCTCAGAAGCCTATAGAGATAACAATTGATAACATTTCGGTAGCTGAACTTACATCTGATATTGGTATTAATGTTCAGGTTAGTATGAACTCTTATCCTTTCAATACCCTTGCAAGGGTCCGAATAAACTCTATTGATGTGCGAGTAGATGGTGTATCTACTGATACCAATCAATGCCATGTTCAACTGGTATCAACAGGTAACCCAATGCAAGACAGGGGACTAAAAAGAGAAGTTCTTACATATAAAACTATTTCGCGAAAATGGGACGTTGTATATGATATAAAAAGTGATACAACAATTATTGGAACACAACCAGCAAATGAGTGGGGGCAGTTTTTCACGAAACCAACACCTTTCCAGACGTTTAGTGTATCCCTTCCAAATACTCCAGAAAACGCTGGGCTTGCATTTAGTAAACAGTTTACAAAAGTTACGTTGAAGTTTATGTTGGAAGCTTTATATTCCCAAACTACAAACATCAAGGAACCCATACTAAGTTCTGGTTTATCTGGGACACCTGATTTTGTAAATGCACTTAAAGGGTATTCAATAACTGACGGGTGGGATGTTGTAAGTTTTGTATCGGTTGATAGGATTAATTCTTTATGGAAAGAGCGTTGGGACTATGAGACAAAAAATGAGTTTGAAGGTGATCCAACTTTCTTACAGAATATAAGTATAACTCACACACAAAACCTGCCAGGAAAAATACGAGTAGAATATACACTAGATGCAAAAACTGGATCTCCATGGCTAAACTTTGTTGCAGATAATGATCAGAGTATACTTGTTAATATTCCGATAATCAGTGGTAAAATGACTACTACTACGTTTATTAATGATAAAGAGTCAGGCAGTGAAGAAACCAATATAGAATCCACATCTGACAAGCCTGTGTTGATAAAGACCAGAACATACCTTAAAAAACTTCAGGGCGAGATTGATAAAAATCATGTTTATATTGACCCCGCACAAGATGCATTTTTACTGGAAAACATTGATTTAGATCCTCAGGTGGAGGTTGGCTTTTGTGATGAAATTGCTGCATATTTCAAACACCATAAACTTCAGCCATGGTTGGTTGGCACCTTACGTCTGACTACTGATATACCATTTCTTTCGCCCAAAACTTTTAATTTCAGGACGTTTACACCACCTGATTTACAAAAAAATAAATGGCCATCTCTGCTAGCAATATATATACTTACAACTACACAAACTCCTCCAAGGGCTGACCTGAGACAAAGTTGGCCTGATATGGCATGGCCTGTCAGCCCAGAGCTTGATGCGGCTGTTTATTTTTCGTCAAAACTTCTTTGGGATAATGAAATCATACCTGAAGTGAAAAAGATGATACCTGATGCAACAATTGTAACAAAAGAGAATCAACTCAATAACAACATAAGAGACTACAGCTGCACATTCCAGGGAAGTTCCCTCCTTTATGAAACTACAATTTCTTTATTAAACGGATGGTATGAAAACAGTCATACAGTTAGTGAATATGCTTCTGTACATTTCGACCTGTCAAAAATCCTTCTTAATTTAAATATGGATGGCTTAGAGCTATCGTGTAATACTGAGTGGAATGAGAACTTTCCATATCAGGGAAGAGTTGCCTTTCGAGACGACTTTGAATATGTGACCAAATGGGAACCGATTAAGTTTAAATGCAGCTTTGATTCAAATGCAAATACTCATATAGCAGAGGATAGCTTTATTGTTTCATTTGATGAACTGAAAGTTGACCCTGTAATATCTGCTGACAATACCGGAAGTCATATTTTCTCTTTCACAGACACAAAAAACATGCAGGATAATGCAAAAGCAGCGATAACGACAAAATTGACTGGTTTTGATCTTAAGTTAAAGGATATGCCAATGTTTGCTGTATCAAATTTACTGTTTCCTGAATCAAAGACCATAGAACCAAAGGGTGTGTATTTCCCTTACGATATGGTAATCGTTGGTGACGTAGTCCGAAGCTGGATCCCCCCAAAAAACACCTTAGGCTCTTTGTATGATTCAAAAAACGATAATATGGTGTATACCCCAAAAGAAGAGAGTTATTTTGTCTATGACAGCAATAAAAATAGGTTATTGGTGACAAATGATAATGGAGAAGTATTTGCGCACGATATTTACAACAATCAATTTGGCCAGCGATATAAAATTAAAGGGAAAAATATAATTCTAAATCCTTATTGGGACAGGCACGTACTCTACGATAGAAATAAAAATAGACTGCTTGTTGTAAATTGCATAGGAGAAGTTTTTGCCTATGAATTAGATAATGACAGCATTGGTATGTCTTACAAAATCAATGGTGAAGGCATCCTTTATAAGACCGAGTGGGATAAATACGTTGTTTTCGACAGCATTAAAAACAGACTGTTGGTAGTAAACAGCAAAGGAGAGATTTTTGGACATGATTTGAACGACAATTCCATTGCAGACAGCTATAGAATAAATGGTAATAACATTATCCTAAACCCTGATTGGGACAGATTTATCTTTTTTGATGAAACAAATAACCGCTTGGTGGTTACAAATTGTATCGGAGAGGCATTTGGTCATGATCTCGATGAAAAATGTATTGAAACACCATATAGGATTGATGGTATGGGTATTGTAAATAATGCTTGTACAACCAGGAATCTTTTGTATAATTCTAAATCGGGTAGAATAATAGTAGTTCAATAATTTAAGTCATGATTGAAATATTACTTCCCCTTCTGAGGGGAGGTAATATTTTCAACATGCTTAAGCCCATAAGATAAGGATCAATCCAATAAAAATATTAATACATAATCGTTAAATTCTTTTTCTACATCTTCTAAGTCAGATTTCTTAACAGTAATAATGTAAGTGCCCGCGTTTAGATTTGCAGAGATTTTTTGAAACATAACCTCCATTTCATTTGAAACAGAACTTGTATAAATCACTTTCCCGTTCTGATCGGATAAAGTTATACTTATTGCTGAAGCGGCTTCCTTATCAATACTGTTCATCTTACCATAAAGGCATATCCTCTCCGAACTGTTTATCGTAAACTTGAAACAATCTAAATCGTTTTCTTTTTTTAGATCACCATATATAAATATGTTCGGAGTTATCTCTTCAGCAACCTTTATGCTGTCATTCGGCTCAAACTCCTCAATTTCATAATCATCATTATTTGTAGCTGATATGGGAATTTTTGAAGCCTTTGGGAACAGATCTTTGACACTGTTCACTGATATGGCAAAATTGATGTTCTGTGTACCTAAAAGACTTAGTGTGGTGATACCTATAACCTGTCCATGCATATTAAACAAAGGCCCTCCGCTGCTTCCAGATGATATTGATGCAGTTGTCTGTATGTATTTTTGTCCCAATGCAAGCCTTATACCACTAACAACTCCAGTAGAAACTGTATTTTGAAACTCCATAGGATTCCCTATTGCTACTACATTCTCACCAACGTCAGTATCATTTGAGTCGCCAAGTATAACCACTGGTAGATCAGTTACTACTTCAAGTTTGAGTATTGCAATATCCTTAATGGGGTCAAAATTCAGTACATAGTCTACATAATATGAAGAATCGCCTAATGTACACTTAATGACCGACGATCCCTTTATTACATGATAATTCGTCACAACTATACCTGTCCTATCAATGTTAAACCCACTGCCCGAAGCAATTTTCTCATTACCTTCATATGACTCGATAAAAGCAACAGCATCTTTGTTTCTTGCTATTTCCTTTGTACTTAATACCTTTGACGGAGGAGCCTCAGAAGGTAAAACAATAGGCATTGGGGATGAGACAATTTTTTTAGAAATAGGTATATCCACCAGCTGACTCTTAACATCAAGCCTCTGCTTAACTGAGCCGTCTTTTTTAATCCTATAATCTTTTATAGCATCTTCATCCTCTAATAATGATATATTAGGATTTTCTGTATAGTAAATCCAATCTTTTGCTAAACACAAGAACCCATTAACACCTGTGGCCAGCTTTTTTCTGTCGCTTCCATCAGCTTTTATAGTGTACAAATTATATTTTGTATCATTGTAGTAAATGAGATCTCCGTCATAATTAAAGCTAAATATAGAACCACTTATTACCAACTTCTTATCTGTACCATTCTTATTCATACTATATATTCCAGGTTTATCTCCTTCTATCTTGTAGTAAATCTGGTTACCAATCATATTAACATCAAAATATCCAGTTACATCTGAGCAAAGCACTTTCTCATTGCTGCCGCTGGTTCTCATTTTACAAAGGACACTATCTATTTTCCTCTGAAAATAGATCCATCCATCATCAACAAGAATAGATTCTACAGGAGTTTTACTGATTCTTTGTTCTCCTTTTCCATCAATCCTTATCTTGTAAGGAGTATCATTATCGCTAATATTGATATAATATATCCAATCGCCTACTACGTTTATGTGCCTGACTTTATTTTCAGAAATCCTAGTAAGCGACTTTCCGTCAGTTTTTATTTTATAGAGCCTTTCCTGTTCACTTTCCTCTTGATCTGAAAAAGATGCTGAGCAGTATATCCAATCATCCACTATATTCATATAGTTGAGAGCATTTTCGTTTAGCACCTCTTTTTCAGAACTGCCATCTTTTATCTTAACAGTTCCAGCACCATAGAGAGCATAGTATATGTAATCATCCTTAATTCCTATATATCCGCCGTTTGAAATATTACCTATCGTACTGTATCTTTTTTCTTTGCCTCCATCATATGTAACTGTAATAGTTTTTGTACTGCCGTTCCAGTTGACAGTTGCTCCTAATGCCTCACTTACAAACCTGAGTGGCACCATGGTTCTGCCCTTAACTATTTTAGCTGGAACATCCAGCTTATTTGGAACATTGTTAAGATATGCAGTATTATCTCCGACTTTTATTTTGATACTTGTCTCACCCTTTAGAGCCAATATAATCTTTGACTTACTGTCCCATTCTACATAGGCATCAAGGCTTTCAAAGACAGCGCGTAAAGGTACAAGGGTTCGACCTGATTCAACAACAGGATCAGAATCCATAGTTAGTACTTCACCTCTAACCATTACTTTAATTCCTTTATTTGCGGCATAAGAATGAGAAAGAAAAAGACTAAAAGCTGCTAAAGAGATTAGTACAAAAGGTATAAATTTTTTTAACATGATTCACCTCATTTTATAATAATTATTCATTCAACATTCCATTATTTTAGCACTTGCTTCCTTGATTAGCAATAAATTTAAGTATGCATATACCGATGCTCTCCAAAAAAAGAGCTATGGAATTTTCATCCATGCTCTTCTTTTATCGCATTTTTTAGGCATAAGGTACTAACCTACTTTAATGCACTATAATCACTTGAAACAGCATTGAAATGCTTTGCAATAATTATCACATCAGCCATATTGATAGAACCATCGCAATTCAAATCACAGTCAGCATTATATCTTTCCTCAGAAGGTTGTGTATTAAATGCCTTTGCAATTGCCATTACATCCATTAAATTTATACATTTATCCTGTGCACCACCTACAGCCAAATCTCCAAGCCACATGGTTATAGTTTTGCCACAAGTAACATCAACTACTCTTTCAAGACAGTTTGCCTTAGTTATTTTTAATTTATAAACCTGATCCTCAGACAAAACTATAACTGGTATAGTAAATTTACCATTATCGTCAGTATATGCACTCCATGAGCTTTCAACAATCTCTACCTTATATCCCTTATTAACTACTTCACCTTCTGCTACGCCATCTGTTTTTACATACCCCTCCAAGAAATAATCAGCATGCGGTGTTGGGGATGGTTGCCCATCAACAACTTTTACTTTAACACTGAATGTTTTTAAATCTGGTTCAGAAGACTGAAAAACTCTTGTATATTTCAAATATATAGTTGTTGTACCTACACTGTATCCTGCAAAATTCCAATATCGCATACATCCTGCTCCAACCCATCCCATGGGTACAGGATATTGAATAGTATACCCTGATTCTCCACTTAAAACACCATAAGAACTAGAGGCACTCTTAGCTGTCACCCAATCATAGCCTGTAGAAGCATTACCTGCAAGTGCTAATTCAAGTGTGTCACCCTTTTTGATTAATACTTCTTTGCCATTATAATCTTCGTCAATAAAAACAACACCTTGAGGCTGTTTCACTATAACCTTTACAACAAACGACTTATCTCCCAGATTAAATTTTAAATCTTGAGTACCCTCACCCTTTGTCATTAATACAAAACAATCTTTTGCTAAGTCGGTATCAGTACATGAAAGGATTTTATTTATAACATTCTTATCTAGTGTCGATAATAGCTCCCATTTTTTATCAGTTTCTTTATTATTCAACTCTACTTTTATAATCTTTCCCTGCTTCGCAGTAATTTCCTTTCCATTATCTTCTTCGTTGATCTTTATAATTTCAGGACTATCCATTTTATTTTCTACAACATTCACATTTATTGTATATGTATCTTCTGTCGTGTTGGTAATTTCCCATGAACGTGCGTATTTCAACTCAATTTTTGTGCTGCCAACACTTAAAGAATCAAACACAAAGTGTGAAACTCCTCCTCCTCCAGCCCATCCAGGTGGTGTAGGATAAGAAACGTAATAATTTGAGCTTTCATATAAAATAGTGCTATCTGGTGCTCCTGTTAGATTCCAGCTATAGCCTGTTGTTGCATTGGAATCAAGCATAATTTTAAGCTTCTGACCTTTTATAATATTTATTTGAGATTTACTGGCTCCTGCATAGACTACTCCCTTTTCTTTTTTCACAGTAACGGATACTTTAAAGTCTTTATTGTCTGATTTAAAACTAAGATTCAAACCGCCTTCACCTTTTGTACTAAATACCCAGCATTCCTTGTTTTCATCTTTATTCTTAAAGGAATTGTGAAGATTTAAAGTATACTTTGGTTCCTCGGAAAGCTGCCAACTAAATTCCTTTTCTTCAATAAGCTCTTTTCCATCTAGCTCAACAAGAAGTATTTGCCCCACTTTTAGGTCTATTTGCTTTCCATTGCTATCTTCATTGATATTAACAATTTGAGTTTGTTCTTTATCTACAGGCTCTGCAGCCATTGACAAAACAGTACCATTTCCAAGTATTACACCCATAATCATTATTATTACAATTGTGATACATATTTTTTTGTTTTTGTTGAACATACACATCTCCCCTTTTAAAATTTTCTTTTATGTAAATCATATCATACATTTTCTTTTTTCGCTAGATGTTATAAATACTTTACACTATTTTATTTCATGGCAACAATACAAGTACGCCACTTCTTACCATTAAGTATTCCATCGAACTCATAAACTGGCTGATAAAAACCTTTCGTATCATATAAATATGATATTTTAATATCTTTAATTTGTATTTTACCTCCTGGAATATCTGACCAATCATAAAAGTTACCTTTTAAAACCTTTTGATAGGCACTTTGAGTACTGATAATTTTTACATTTCTTACAAAGTTATTTTTATATACATCGTGTCTTATTCTACTTATAGTACCATCATCTGAAATACTGAATAATATTTTTCCTGAAGTCATTTCTGTTTTATTATGTATATCTGGATCTATCTCAAAAATAATATTATCACTATCAGTAGGATCTAATTTAGCATCATCCAATCTAATATTATGACTTTTGGCAAAATCTACAGCAATTTTATACTTTTCATCATCGGTTTTTATAACTGTCTTACTATCAGTATCATCCTCATGTTTATTATACGACCACGACCCATTTGAAATATCCCACCAAAAACTACATAATGAACTATTATCAAATTGAAAAAATATCTCTTCTCCCATAATATCATAGCCTATGAAATCAGGCATATTCAAATCGTTCATTACTTTTTTAGCCTGTGATATGGCAAACTCCTTATCCGAGCTATGAACATACTTGTATACTGGTGCAACTGACTCTTTATTGCTTATCTCGGTTGATAACTCTATTGTATATTTCGATATATCTGCACCTGAAACTTGATTTAATGGCATGTTTCCAAATTCCTGAAGATAGTATTTAATAAATATACCTGAAAATATTGCAATAACAATTGCTGGTAAAACAAGGAATTTAACCGCAGAAGCACTTTTTACATGAATATTCTCATTTTTATCACTCTTCTTAAACCTCTTCGTCACTCTATATACGTACATAAATAAACAATATCCAATCATTCCACCTAATGTGTTATGAAACAGATCGTCTAATTCAAACATACCCATCTTCATTAGTAATTGAAACATTTCAACAAAAAGCGTTGTTAAAACCGTAGCTAATAGAATCCATCTTACTTTTGTGAAAATTCGACTAAATAGTGGTAATAAAATACCCAAAGGTATAAACATTACAATATTGAAAATAATAAACTGCCATGCCCTTACAGTAAATGTATTCCAAGCATCGACATAGCTACTGAATAATTTTAAATTAGCACCTCTATCCATTCCTGGGGATCTGTTCATACAAGTTAAGCCAAACACAACTAACAAATAAATAATTATAAATACACTCATAATTACTTTCGATTTATTTATTGTTTTATTGCCTTTGAATAGTTTTTTGTAAACAAAGAAATAACCTACCAAAGCAAAAGCCACTGCAATACACACTAAAATTGTGGCTGGAATAATATAGTGTAACATCTGCTGAATTATTGAACTAATGCTCATATTTATCCTTTCATTTATCAATCAGTTACATCCAATAATCTTTTCAAAGTACTAATATTTGAGCTTCCAAAGTTATAAGTCTTACTATCGATCCACAGTACACCGCTTCCACCAAATTCAAAATAGTAAATTGTGTTACCTTTTTCATCTTTAAAATTCACATGATTTACTGCATCTTCTGGTTGTTCTGATTCTTTTTTAAGGGTTAGTGAATTAAGGAAATCAACTACCTTATCTATTTTGTTCCTGTCTGTTATCACCTTATTTTTCATTTCATTGCTACTACTTAAATAGTCAAAACTTATACTATAAATATCCGAAGTATAATTGAAATGATATCTACTTGACTTTATGAATATGAATAAAGCCGCTAGAATTAAGACACTTGAAATAATATACATTTTTTACTCATAAAGCATTCTCCTCATTGTCCAAAAATTAATGTACCTAGAGTCCAGTATAAAAACGGTAAGACAAACATTATTATACTACAAATTATACTTACCATAGATAATTTATTAGATGATTTTTTAAATGATATAAAACTTAAAATAAATCCTATAACTCCCACAATTGGAGCTATCATAAGTGGCATACCAGCCAACTTCTGAAATGAAGTAATTTTGAAAAGCCAGTTTAGAATCAACAGAAAAACGGCTAAATACATACTCAGAGATATTAAACTAAGAATATTTTTATTATTTCCTTTAGATAATTCACTTCTCATAGAGTTCATCCTTTCTGATTTTATTAAGGATATTTTAACATAAAATATCCTTAATAAGTAAAAAATAAAGGCACCAAAATGCAGTTTATTCTGCACTCTGATGCCTGTTTTAAGTAATCTGCCCTACTCTTTTCTCATCTCATCAATAAGTTTACCAACATTGCTGCCAAGACTATTTTCCAACCCTTCTATATCTTCACAAAATTTCTTTTCATTCTCTATCGCTTTATCGATACTGTTTACAAGATACTCAGCATCATAGCGTGTCTTTTTATAGTTCGGAAACACTTTTCTTAATTCTTCTTCCGTATATCTTCGCTTAGCTGTAACTTTAGGATTAAGTAACATTTTACTTTGATCAAGCGAAAACACCTCGTCAAAATGTAGCAGAAGCCAAAATTCAAAACAAGGATTTGTAACATAAAAACCAAATTTCTTTTCTTCACATTTATTCAGAACATAAGAATATTGATTGTTTGTCGGTGTAGAAGTAAAGCTTTCTCTATCTCTGTCAACAATCAAGCATATCTTATCAAAATCTTCTGCATATGTTATCCCACCATTTTTTATCACTTCATAAACTAAAAAATATTTTTTTATAGTTTTATCTGTTTCTGAAATTCTCGTTCTTTCTGCAAATGTTCTACTTTCTCTCATACACTAGTCCTCCTTAATCGGAAACACTGTGCTGAAAATTGGCACTCCACCGTAACGTCCTTCTAAATAAGCTTTATCTATCTTTTTATCGAACCTTTCGTTGTATTCCTCTAAAGAATATATATCTGTCTCTCCAGATTTCTTTTTGTTTACAAACCATATTTCATCTCGCCTTAGCAAGTCAAAATCCATTAATCTTGATTCATGAGTAGTCACTATCAGCTGAATGTTACTCTTAGTTGCTTTCTGTAAAAAAGTTTCAATAAATTTATAAGTTAAACTCGGATGTAAACATCTATCTAATTCATCCACAACATACGTTTTGTTTTCTCCCGAAAGTAAGATTTCTAATAAATCCAAAACTCTCACTGTGCCGTCTGATTCCTCTGCAAGATTAAACAAAACATTTTTTTCTCCATGAGAAAATTGTATTGTTTTACAGGTAACTTCTTCACTCTTATCAACATTCAGAATGAAAAAATCTTTATCACTTCTCATAATGATACCAATTTCCTTTAGTTTATCATCATTTTTCATTTTTATCGTTCTTTTTTCCAAATTTGCCAACAAGTCATTTCTTAATTGTTTTGGTAATTGGCTTGCAATTTTTTCAACTGGGACATCTACCATCTCAAAATTAGTTATTCCAGTACCAAATGCAGAAATTATTCTACATATTTCTTCAACATTTTCTGTATTCGCCATATAAGAATAATCTGAAATTGGTCTGTCTGGGTAATTTATATCTAACCCTTCTTTTATCCACAAGTAAATTTCCTTTAATATGGATGCTCTATTATATTCTTGGTAAAGGTTTCTTTTATTTTGATTCATTATTGATAAAAGCAATACTGAACTATCATCTTTGATGTCCTCTGCATAAACTCTGATTTTATTCACTAACCCTTTCGAATTTAAAGAACCTCCCAACTCAAAATGTCCATTACTTATATCACGACTAAATAACAATTTTTCTTTATTATCTGGTGTTAATTCTAATAGCCACTCAGAAAGAAACTTACTTTCACTCAGTACTATTTCAAACCCATAAGAATAATAGCTTTTTCCCAACTTTATTTCAAACTCAAAATAACTTTCCTTTAACTTATTTTTCGGTTCTACTTTACAATACTTATCTGTATGCCCTTCTGGCAATCCATTGATTACAGTCTTTTTCATAAAGTCCATAGCTTTGACTAAGTTTGACTTTCCTGACGCATTAGCCCCATAAACTGCTGCAAATTTTAACAATTTTATATTATCATCATCATATATATGTTCTTTTTTACTCCGCACTTTTCCTGCTAACATTGAAAACTCTTGAGTTTTTCCATTATTCCTAGTTGAAAACGACAAAAAGTTTTTAACATTAAATCTAATAAGCATTTTAAGCACCTCCTTATTCTACAATAAATATTATAAGTGAATTTCCCACATTAATCAATTATAACTTGCAATTTTTTTAAAATCCATAATCATTATTAACGATATTTTCGTTTTTATTCAGCTAATACTTGTTATTTTGTTGTCACTCAGCAAATCATAATTTCTAGACATTAAAAAAGGCACCAAAATGCAGTTGATTCCGCACTTTGATGCCTGTAGTGAGTATATAATTAATGCTGGCATTCACCTGGATTCTCAGGAATCCCTAGATCTGAAAGTATTTGTACCGCTGTAGCTGGGCCATATCATCGCTTATATAGCCCGACACATTGAATGATGCAGCATTTATTGTGATAAATGAAGAATACATTATTAAAACCAGGATGAAACATGATGTAACTTGTGATAACTTCTTTTTCATACAAAACCTCCCTTTAAGTCTTAACTCTTTTTATGTTTTTATCTTATAAGTACAATATGCGAAGATTTTTAAATGCAATATTCTGCACTTTGATGCCTGTTATTTTAACACTTTAGGAATTAGATAATGTATCAAGTAGGCTATCAAGCATACTTCTTGTAATCCATATACCCCTTACCATAACTCCTGCGATACTCTTCAAATTATTAATATTCTCAAGCGGATTTTTATCCAGTAATACTAGATCTCCGCGCTTTCCAAATGAAATAGTTCCAAATTCGTTTAATTTGTTTAAACACATAGCGGCATTTTTTGTACCAGCTTTAATTGCTTCATATGGACTTAAACCAGCATTAACAAGATTATTAAGCTCCTCATGTAATGAAAAACCTGGTACAACAAATGGATTATAAGAGTCAGTTCCAAGTAGAAGCCGAGCACCAGCTTTGTGTAATTTTCCTACCAACATATTGAGATATTCTTCATAGTTATCAGGTATGTATAGATTCTTATAAGCTTTACTTAAACCATTTCGCCAATTTTCCCTAAGCTTTTTCGGCAGATATGTCATTTCACTTTTCTTTTCAAATTCATCCAATCTTTTAGGGTTCAAATATCTACTCCATACCACTAAAGTTGGACAATTCCACACTTCTGACTTAGCGGTAACTTCAACAAGGCGTTCAATTTCTTCTGAGTCGAGAAGCGGCTTTCCTGTAAAGGGGTTGAAATAGCCTATAAGATGTTCTATGCTATGCTGTCCTGCTGCAATAGCACCTTCTATTCCAATTTCATCAGGCACATGTCCCAAAAAAGGAATTTTATATTCTTTCGAAGCTGCAGCAACAGCTTTATAAGCTTCTTCATTTAATGTATGATATATTTTAATGAATTCATAACCCTTTTTCTTCTCAGATTCAACTATCTTAAAGGCTTTTTCTGGCTTATCAATAATATATGATCCTGGTGAAAAAAACGCAGGCTTGCTTTCTAAAATCTGTCCCCCTGTATAAACATTGGGATACGGAATCTTATTATTTTCAACCATTTTACATTTTTTTAAAATTGGATGATACGGATCTAAATGCATTCCCCACATATTTCTTACCGATGTAACACCATTGGCAATAAAAAATGCCCATTCTCCAGGAATGCCAATAAAAGGAGCAAAACTGTTGAAATGAACATGCATATCCACTAGTCCAGGTATAAGGTATTTACCACATGCATCTACTATCTGGGTATCAGAAGGTATTTGTACGTCCTTGCTGTTCGCTATTGATTTTATCAAACCATCTCTAATTATAATGGTTTGCCCGTTATGTATATTCTCATCTTCCATTGTGATAATATTAGCATTGATAATAGCCACAGGATTTTATGATAAATTTAATGTTTCGCATTTTTTGTTAAGTTTTTCCATTTGAACACCCCGTCTGCAATTATACCATGGTTCATCGACTTAGTCATGTTAAAAAATAACTTCCCCTATAATTTCGCTTCCATGTTCACTTAACTCGTGAACATACGCTCAAAAGGCGAAGTAATTTTTCAATCATGACTTACTACAACTCGATTTCGTCCACTAGCCTTTGCCTGAAGTAATGAATCATCTGCAGCCCTCAATGTATCTTCCCATTTATTACCTTGATGGAGGGCAACACCCACTGAAATTGTTATTGAGCATATTGAATTTTGTCCTACTTCCACGCTTTTTCTAATTCTTTCTGCTACCTCTTCTGCTCGGTCAATATCACAATCATAAAGAAGAATAAAGAATTCCTCTCCACCCCAACGAATGATAATATCGCGCTGTCTCACAGAATTTTTAAACACATCTGACACCCACTTTAGAATGTTATCTCCTGCATTGTGTCCATAGGTATCATTGACTTTTTTGAAAAAATCAATATCTATCATAAGGCAGCATATATTCCGAATATTCGCGGGAATAAAAAAATTACCACTCTCAACAGTTACTCTATTTATCATATTTCTATTATAAAGCCATGTCAGAGGGTCTAGAAGCATTGAAATTTCCAAGCTATTCTTTGTTTTAAAATGATCATAATACAATATATTCATACAATAACTAGCTACAGTAGTTCCTATTACTGTAGGAATTAGAAATGACATCATCGTATCCATGCTTTCATAAGGAATAAAATATGATGATAAATAAACAAGCCCCACAAATCCAAAGTTAGCCAACGCACTACCTATAAAAGGTGTTGAATATGTGATTACAAAAAAAGTAGTAACCATTCCATGTACCCTTCTCCTGCATGGGATATGTCAGGTAGAATAGTCAGCAGCCAAAAATTATTCAAAACAACCGAAAATAGTGTTCCAAAGCTTACAAAGTACATTATAACATAGTTCTTGAATATTTTTCTTGCTATGAGGAACAATACTAGTAAAAAAAGCACCCAACATCTATTAAGCAAAGTTTCCCATGGAAAATGTCCCATAATTACTCCGTCAGAGTTAATTCCAGAAACGTATCCTAACACACCAACAATAATGCACCATTTGTTAAAGCTGGAGTAATATTCATACTTAGATTGTAAAAAAGTTTTTCTTTCTTCACCCCGTAAAAACGGGAATTTCATGAATAACCTCCTCTACAATACATGGCTATGTATTTAACATAGGCTACAAGATAAATAGATTATCGGCATTTTCTTCAACCTTCAAATCAGAAGTATCAATTTTAAATGTACTCATTGATTCGTATAATGGGAGTCTACCAATTGAATCTTCAACATACCCTGTTTTTATCCCATCCCTATTTATTATTCTGTTAGCCAATTCTTCCTTAGTGCATGTAAGTGTTATTTTAAAAGTCTGAAACTCAGTGTAATTGAGTCTATCAAGTATTAAATCAGCACCCATAGTCCCATTAATTATAATCAGTTTTTTCATCTACATTCCCACCTTTAATAAGGGTTTTTTGAATACAGATAAGAATAAACGATCCATATAACCGCAATGAAAATCAGGATTCAGAATAAGTAAGAACTTATTATTCTGAATCCTGAATTCTATAATTCTGAATTACAATTAATCATTCAATCCTTCTTAATACGCTTGCAATAGCTCAGTATTATCAATCCACAATATCAGGTATGGATTTTGCGCATCCTTCTCTTTCATGATAAGCATAAATGGACTGTCAAAAACAAGTTCCTTAGGCTGATACATAACTATTGGAGCCACAATTATAGCTTCGGATGCTAATGATGAACCTGTCTCATCAAGCCTAAATGTTACCCTTTGGAAAGCTGTCTCAATAGAATAACCAGTCGAATTTGGATTTATAAAATCCCTGCCTTCAAGCTGTGTAAAGTTATGTCCTACATTGAAATTCAAAACTGGTATTGTCAAATTATCTCTTGGATCAAAGTAAGCTGGCTTTGAACCATTAATTCTGTTCATTACAGTTGTATAAGTCTTATATAAAGTTTCTTCTTTAGGCACTTTTGCAAGTATTATTTCATCCTTTTCTGATTGCCCTAAAAGCTTTACTATAAAATCATCATTATTTGAAAAGCTATACAACTTTATTTGCTTTTTAAGATCTTCAATTTTTGGTGAAAAAGCATTTATTCCAAATGCCTTCACTGCACCATTTTCTTTACCATTGAATTTCAAAGGTTCTTTCATAACATCAAAAGTTTTTGCAAAACTCAATGTCTTATATAAATAAGCATATGCAATCATATCTTTAGGCTGCAAGTTTAGATTCAAACTTGGAGGTTCAGAGAATCTATCTTTAAGCTCTTTATTTATTGTTTCAACAGTATTCTGACCGTAGCCAGCCTTTGTATAATAACTATCTGGTGACAATGAATTTGCCATAGAGTATCCTTTATTGAGTACGTCAACAGGTTCAGGATCGCCACTTAAAGCGATTTTTTCTCCTACCAGACCGCTTAAACTATCCCATGCCATCTGGAATGTAGGACAAAATACTATATTCTTTCCGTCAGTTATCTTTTCTTCTGAATTTAAAGTTATATTTGTAGCTTTAAGGTTTTTTGAATCAACTAACGGAACAGATGTAGCCGATGCCTGAGATGTTGTTGTAGCTGTCACATATGGAGTTGGTGTGTTTGTTTGTTTACTTGGAGTGTCTGTTGGATTAATTGGTGTGTTTGTTGGCGTATTTGTAGGTGTATCTGTTGGTAGCGGTGTGTTTGTTGGTCCTCTGGTAGGTGTGGGTGTTGAAGATGGGATAGATGATGGCTCACGAAGTGCCACACCTGTAATTTCAGGCATTGGATAGTCTCCAGAGGATTTATTGAAATTCTTCGCGATTATTACAACATCAGACATATTGATTGATTTATCGAAGTTAACATCTGCGGCATCATTAAATCCATTTTCATTTGAAGTAGTATTAAATGATTTTGCAATTAATACAACATCATTCATATTTATTGCATCGTCACCGTTTACATCTCCTGCACATAAACTTACTGGATTATCTTTTGTTCCAACGGTTACATTTTCAATCACTAGTAAATCTCTTATGTACCTTGACAAATATCCCTTTTTAGACATTTTAAAGTTGATTATTTGATTAAGATGTATTCTATCACCAGTATCTAGTTTAAAATATCCGTTGGCATTTGTGGTAGATGAATATGTATAATTCTCTAGTTCAGCCTTAAAACCCTCATTCGAGCTATCAGGATAAGCTGATACGTATCCGTCAAACGTTGGTACCATTTGTATTGCATGGATTTTTGCAGCAACGCCTGTTGAACATGCCAATGCTGCTGCCATCACAATTAGAAGTTTCTTGATCTTAGTATTTTTCTTCATTCAAATCCCCTCCATCAAATAAAATTATTAATTTCATTATATCTTATTTCTTTATAACACTTTGTCATATCTTTATAACACTTTGTCATATTTTTTGCAGCACTTTGTCACATATTTTTATTTTTAATATATTATACAGACTTTATTCCCCGTTTTACGTATCTATAAATGAACAATTAAGCGAAAAGTTAAAAAAGAGGTTTTAAAATGCTTTTTAAAATAATAAAACTCTACATACCTGGATTTATCAAAAAGAAAAAGCTACTTGAATTATTCCGCTTGACGGCTGAAGCTTTTCAATGCGAACCACCAGACTTACGGGGACTTACATATGAGAGGCTTCTTTCAAAATATGCACTATTTACGAAGGAACAGGCTGAAAGCTATTTTAATAGTGGTTCTCCTATTGATGAATTAAAACAGCGGTTGTATCAAAATTCCTATATTTATGGACAGAAACTTAAGAAGAGTTTCCATATTGCATCTAGGAAAGATGCTGTTACCATGCTTGAGGTTATTTATAAGCTTATTGAGATAGATTTTAAATATACACAGGATGAATTTATAATAAAGAGATGCTTTTTCAGTAAATATTATTCAAAAGAAGTTTGCAAGCTCATTTCATCAATGGATGATGGTCTAGCAGCAGGCCTTTTGGGTGAAAGGCTGAGCTTTTATCAAAGAATTACGGAAGATTGCAATTGCTGCAAAGGTTACTTTAGGGGGGTGCTTTAAAATGAAAAAGGTTATAATAGTTGGTAGCGGAGCTGGTGGTGCAGCTGTTGCCAAGAAACTTCAGGGTAAATTTCATGTGACTATTTTGGAGGCAGGCAACAATTTCAAGCCTTTCTCTTTTAATTTAACCGCCTTGGAAAAGCTAAAAAAGACAGGACTGCTTTTTGATGAAAGAGAAATACAACTGCTGTTCCCATCAATGAAAGTCCGTAAAACCAAAGACAGAATGATCATGGTCAATGGGATTGGCCTAGGAGGCACTACTACCCTTTCTGCTGGAAATGCACTTCGCATTGATAATGATCTTAAGGCGATTGGAATTGATTTGAACGATGAATTTGAGGAACTCTATAGGGAAATTCCAATTACATGTGATCATCAAAATAAATGGCGGGATTCAACAAGAAAATTATTTGAAATATGCAGACAAATGGACTTAGAGCCTAAACCTATACCGAAGTTTGGAGATTATAAGAATTGCACCAATTGCGGAAGATGTGTTCTTGGCTGTCAGTTTGGTGTCAAATGGGACAGTCGCCAATTTCTAAATGCTGCACAGAGTTTGGGTGCAGAAATCGTTACAGGTTGCAAGGTTTCTAGGCTTTCGATGGGAAGAGGTTTTGTTAATGGAGTACATACAAAAAAAGGTTTCTATGCTGCCGATATTGTTGTACTTGCAGCTGGCGGATTTTCAACGCCAGTAATCCTTCATAATTCAGGTATTGAGTGTGAAAACAAGCTGTTTGTCGACCCTGTTCTCTGCGTAGCTACCGAATCTAAGGGAAGCTTTATGAACAAAGAACTTTCCATGCCTTTTGCTGTTCAGAGGGATCATTATATCCTATCGCCATATTTTGATTTTCTAAGCTTTTTCTTTAATAAAAACTGGCTATACCCTGCTTCTGATATACTGACACTTATGATTAAGCTAGGAGATTCAAGTAATGGATGTACATATAACAAACAAATAAGAAAAACACTTACAGAGATTGATAAGGAAAGATTGCTAGATGGTGTTGAGCTTTGCAGAGAGATCCTTTCAAGATACGGTATCCAAAAAGAAAACACTTTCCTCGGAACAATTAATGCAGGTCATCCAGGAGGTATGCTACCACTTACAAGAAATGAAGCAGAAACATTTCGTAATCCAAACCTTCCTGAAAACCTATACATTGCAGATGCAACTATATTTCCCCAATCTTTAGGGAATCCGCCCATACTCACAATAATGGCAATGGCATGTAGAATCGGTAAAATAATAACGGAGAGATTTATATGAAAATAGATAAAACAAAATCAATAATTGAAAATAAATCTAATATACATAGGGTGCTTTTAATGGGTTATAACGGCGCCAATAATACTGGCTCGGAAGCCCGACTTTTAACCATCATCAAAGATGTACGCAAGGTATACGGAGATGATATTGAAATCACAATTCCAACAATGTTCAGTAACAATCTGCGCCGATATATCAAGGAAGGTCCCAAACTTAAAATTGCAGAATATCCGCCAGTATATTTTCTTACATTAAGGAGATTGGTTCGCGAACATGATCTGATACTGCTTACTGAAGGCAGCTGCTATATGGATACATGGAGCTTTTATTTGCTTTGGGCCTTTTTGTGGGTGTCCTGGTGTGCCATTAAAAATAGGATACCAGTTGTTGCTTATGCAATTGATTCTGGTAGTCTATCCCCACTTAACAAAATACTTGTGCAAAAGGTAGCATCTAAGACAGATTTAATCATTACTCGCACTCAAGCCTCTGCAGATCGACTTAAAGGCTTCAAAGTAAGTGCTCCTATTGCAGTAACTGCAGATTGTGCATTTGATTTTCATCCAGATCCTGCGGACCAAGACTTATTAAAAAGAACTTGGCCCAAAGCTGCTTCGGGTGCGATTGGTATTGCAGCAGTAGATTTTTATCTCTGGCCTGTGGTATTACGTCTTTGGGGACGCCGTAAAAACTGTTATCGCTGGCCTTTTTATTACTCTGATTCCCGTGAGCGTCGCATTGCACGCCAAACCATGGCAGAGAATTATGCCTGTTTCTTGGATAGAACCATCGAAAAACACGGGCGACCCATTACCTTTATTTGTATGGAAGAGCTCGACGAATCTTTTACAAGACTTATTCAATCATTAATGTGTCATAAAGATCAAACTAGGATTTTTTCATCTCGCGAGTATAATGCATACGAGATGACAACAATACTTAGAAGTCTTGATCTTCTGATTACTTCGCGCTATCATGCAGGAGTACTTTCTCTTGATTCTACAGTACTTTCCCCACATGAGTTAGTACCTCAAATAGCCATAGGCCATGATCAACGCTTACGTGACCTTTACCGTGATCTGGGAATCTATGATCAGTATTTTTTGGAGCACTCATCACCACAGCTCTTTCAATTGCTCGATGAGCGAGTTGAATCATTATTGCAAAATCCTGCTTCCCAACAGGAAATACTCCATAAAAACAGTCAAATTCAACATATTTATTCCAAACATAACATTGAGCTCCTTGATAAATTTTCAAACCAGTCTTGGTTGAACATTGAAGCGAAGCGAAACAACAAGCTCAGGGAGGTGATTTCGTGAATGGTGCAATCTTAATTACTGGAGCAACTGGTTTTTTAGGAACGCAAGTTACACGATTGATCCTTGAACAGACTGAGCTTACTATAATTGTTCTGGTTCGTGGTCAGGATTTGCCTACTGTAAAACATAGGCTAAAACGAATCTGGTGGGATTGGCCCAACCTGGTCCTTGAAATTGATAACCGTATAAAAGTGTTGAATGGCGACTTAAGCCTTTCTAAATTGGGTCTTAGTGATTCATTGTATAATGAACTAATTTCATCAGTTAACTACATAATCCATCTTGCTGCTGACATACGACTTAATGAGCAGCTTGACAGGCTTCGCAAAACAAATGTTGATAGCGTTAGAAATATTTTGGATCTAGCCTATAAAGTTCATCATGATCATGGATTAGTTAGGTTCTCTCACGTTTCCACTGCCTATGTAGCTGGCAGACGAAAAGGAAGCGTTTCAGAGGATGCATTGACCGACCAGTACGGATTCTCCAACAATTATGAGCTTAGTAAATTTGAATCTGAGTCTAATGTAAAGGCAGCAGGAAAAGAAATACCCCTATCAATTTTTCGGCCTGGAATGGTAATTGGCGATTCAAAAAACGGTGCCATAAAAACCTTTAACACTATATATTTCCCACTCCGCTTATATCTAACTGGAAAATTGAAGTTCTTCCCTGTCGATCCATCATTGAAAATAAACTTGGTTCCTTGTGATTATGTATCTGAGGCAATCGTAAAACTAACCTTAGATCCAAAGGCTCAAGGACTAAGCTTTCATTTAACTCTACCAAAAGAATCACTTCCTACCGTGAAGGAAATGATTAATTTTACCCGAAAATGGGCTGAGGAAAAACTTCATACTAAGCTTCCAAATCCAGTTTTTATGCCATTTCCTGTCAGCCTATTTCAGTGGCTTGGCAGAATTTTCCCTCAAAAAAGCGTCATCCACTCACTGCTTTCTTTAGCTCCTTATTTTGAAGAAAGCCGTATTTATCAGCGCGATAATATTGATAAGCTTATCGGAACTTACAATGAGAATTGGCAGGATTTCTTCCCGCAAATCCTTAGCTTTGCAGTACAACACGGATTTATGCACCGTTCAGAGCGCACGGTACATGAGCAGGCTTTTTTTAGACTGTCCCGAAAAAGTCGTCCAATTAGATTTCATGATGTAACCTCTGATAAAATAATTTCAAGTAGTCCAGGTGAGGTCAGTCGTGAGATTAGAATGGTTGTCTCTTCAATGAATCAGATTGGAATTCATGCAGGCGATCGTATTGCTGTTGTAGGATATAACAGCACATGCTATTTCGTTATTGATGTAGCAATCGGATTAATCGGGGGTGTCAGTGTACCGTTATATTACAGCAGTCCTGTCTCAGAGCTATCGGACATCATTGATGCATCTGGCAGCAGGTTGATGTTTGTTGGTGTACCTGAAATTCTTGAGAAATTAGCTAGTACCAACTTAAAAATACCAGTGGTTTCATTTTGTAGTGAAAAACAAAAATGCGCTTTACCTGAAAACTTTATGAGCTGGCAGAACTTTTTAATGCTTGGAGAAGATTATGCAGCCTCGATAAAATCACCTGTAGGATTTGGTGATATAGCCACTCTCCGCTATACCTCTGGAACAACAGGCCGTCCAAAAGGAGCTGCTTTCAACCACGCCAACCTGAGCTGGATGGCAGAAACAATTGCCTCTTTACCTCCATGGAAAGCTAGGACCCAAAAGATAATTTACCTATCTTTCCTGCCAATGAACCATGTGGTAGAAGGAATTCTCACAACATATGCCCTTTATTACGCCCCAGCACCTGTGGATGTATATTATCTAGAAAACTTCCATGATCTTCAGAAGATGCTTCCAAAAATCCGTCCAACCATCTTTTTTTCAGTTCCCAGATTCTATGAGAAGGTTTGGGAACAAGCAGCAAAAAGTCTGATCGGACGTATGTATTTAAGAAGAAGTGACGGTTTTGTAAAAAAGCTACTGGAATTTATTCTTCGCTTTGTTATAAAGAAAAAAGCAGGTATTGACCGTTGTGCACAATTAATTGTGGGGTCTGCACCAGCAAGTATCAGTCTTTTAGAAAATTTCAGATCAATAGGAATAGATATTCATAACGCTTACGGACTGACAGAAGCACCCCTTATCACCTTAAACCGTTATATGGCAAATAAAACAGATACCGTGGGTGAGCTACTTCCTGATACAAAAATCCGTATTGCCAGTGATGGTGAGATTTTGGTCAATGGTCCTCAAGTTATGAAAGAATACTATCAAGACACTGATGAATCACCATTAGAGGATGGCTGGCTACATACTGGGGATGTTGGCTTTTTAACTGATGACAATTATCTTGTGATTTCAGGTCGTAAAAAAGAAGTGATCATTAATTCTTACGGTAAGAATATCAACCCAATAAAAATTGAATTAATGCTCAGAGAAGCCACCAAAATCAATAATATTATGGTATACAGTGATAACAAACCTTATTGCACTGCACTCCTTTTTGGATGTCCGACTGATCGAGTAGCAGTCACTGAAATTGAAAGTGCTATACAAAAAGTAAACCAGCAGCTCTCTCACCCCGAACAAGTCAAAAAATGGACTATGCTGACTGATGACCTTTCAATTGAAGGCGGTGATCTCACCGCAAACCTGAAAATGAAACGATCAGCCATAGCTTTAAAATATGCAGAGGTAATCGAAGCCTTATATAGAGACCATAGAATTCAGAATGTTGATTTCCCTTATTCTGAATTCTATGGTTCTTAATTCTAATTATATTTGATTTGATAAATGTGCCAATGTTACAGTTAGTGAATCCTGAACAAATTGATTAATACTTGGTTTCAAATCCTCTATATCTAACTCAACAGATATTGTTAATGGACGTATTTCTAAAGGGATTGTTACATAAATATTCTTTTGTCCCCTTCTTATCCGTGAACTTTTATATTTAAAGTCTGATTCAGCCGAATCAATAAACTCAAAGAATGCACCAATTGCAAGCGTACTATCATCATAACCATAATGGTGTAAGGATAAAATTAAATTATACTTTTTACTTTCTGATAACTGAATATTTGCTCTTATCCAACCGCGTGGTAAAGAAGCATTAAAATAATAGTCATGGTGACTAGCATATTCAGCTATCTGGTGTGTAAAATAATAATAATTCTCATCATTAGGCTTATTTTCATACACTGTAATACTCACCAAATCTCCTAGTTCTCGCTGAATATCTCCAATATAATTGTTTAGAATATTTACAGAATAATTAAATACATCCAATCTATTTTGGTTTATTCTCTTTTCTCTTTCTTCTCTTTCAACTGTTTTCAACTTCTTGACTTTACTGGTAAATACACTTACTACATCTTTTAAATTATTGTCGTATACTATCGTTTTCCAATTCAAGGCTTTTTCAATGTTTCTAATTTGAACTTTACTAAAGAAATCAATTATATGCTGATATTTGTTATCATCTGCAAATTCTAACGCTACTATATACTCCTTTTTTTCTTTTCTTTCTATGGTAAATGGAAATAGACCCTCTTTGACTAAAATTAAACTTGCAAGTAATCTTGCAATTCTTCCGTTACCATCTTGAAAAGGGTGAATTTGAGTGAAAGCATGGTGAAAAAATGCAGCCTTAATGATAGAATGTACGTCCTTATCTTCTAAACAATTATAAATATTAATAAGGTTATCCATTTCTGATTCCACTTGTTCAGGTGGACAATACATAAACTTAATATCAACATCGTCTCTTCTTGGATTATTAGGTAACTTTTTATAACATCCTTTTAGCAATGCTACTTCTCTAATATTTCCATATTGATCTATTGCTTCAACAGTATATTGATGTGAAGTAATTAATTGATGAAGTTCTTTTATAAAACTATTAGTAATTTTCCTATTATTCTTTACAAAATCAAAAACAAAATCAATAGCATCGAAATGATCTTTTAAATATCCCATTAACTTTTGTGGATGAATATTTGTATCACCATGTTGAAGATATGTTTCTACAAAACCTTCTTTTATGAAAGTTTCTGTTATACCTTCTTTTAAGTCATAAAGTCTTTCAATTATCCCAGTTTCAATAGCCTGTTTCCTTTTTAACTCATCTAAAAATTTCTCATATTCTTTTTGGTTCTCTTTAAATATCTCTCTTTTTCTATACCATGAAGGTAAAATATTATCAAGCTTGTACGTCGATACTTTTAGCCAATTTTCGTTAAATAAGATAGGCTTCCAGATATATTTTTCCTCAGTCATTTTTTTCACCTTTCTCAATAAACATTCATAATCCTTCATCTATTATACCATTTATTTGTTGATATCAATACTATCCTCTTTTAGAATCTCAAAATTATGCGATCTGACCTATACACTCATTCGTTAACATCTTTGGATTCCTTTCTAATTTCTCACTGTTCGCATTCATTCTATAACATTAATTATTTAAGAGCAAATAAAACTAATACATATTTACTTTTACCTGCATATATTAATATTTGTAAGCGCTAAATTAACAAAAAGGAGAATATTAGTATGCCGTTGAAGGGTTATGGAGTATTAAAGTCGAGTCCCATTTCATTAATGGTAGCAAGTGATTCAGCACATCTGGAAATTCAAACTATAGATGAAGAAAAGCACTATAGAATTGCTGTAAATGTAAGGTCTCAGACAGTCCCTCCTGAATTACGTTATATCATTTTTGATGATTTTAAACATCCAATTACAGGTAAGCTTTCGAAATTGGATGATGGCTTTACCCCTCTAAAAAGCACACCTGAGGGTGGAGGATTGGATTATATCAGAGGCAACTTGTTTGACTATCATGACATGAAGTTAGCACATCATATATCTAGCTCAGATAATGAATTACTTCAAACTATACAGAAATACATAAACACTGCTATTTCTACAAAAGACGCAGTAATATATGCTTTTGGTCAGAGCTGGGGACCAGAGAAAAAACCAGACCAGTATTTCGGATTCAAGCCTGGTAACGGAATTCATGATATCCATATGAATCAGGGGAATTCTGGCAAATGGATGGATGATAATGGAGTATGGCAGGATGGAGGAATACTTATAAATTTTCCTTCACTGGATAAGTGGATTGCAATGTTTTTTGCTTTTCAATCACAGAGCTTCCATACCGATGACATGACAGGGAATCCTATCATCGAGTTCCAACAGTCAGATGAAAATACTGTTGTTATTGTTGCAGGGCTACTTAATCCTGTTTCGGGAACCCAAAGCATAAGCATTCTTAACACTACTTCAAAAACAGTTAATCTGACAGGATGGGCACTTGCTGACAGCAACAAGAAAAAGCTTTCATTGATTGGGAATATTGGTGCTGGTGACTTTAAAACCGTACCAGTGGTTGGAAGTAAATTTTCTCTTCCAAGCTCAGGTGGAATAATTACACTTCTTGATAACAATGGAATGAAAATTAGTGGTATTAAATATACTTCAGATGAGTTTGCTGCTAAGGGTCGTACAATAATATTTTAGACATGCCTTTAACTATTATACATTATTAATCTTACATTTAGCAGATAGATAAATGTAATAGATTAATCGTATTTAATCTAAGGAGAATTATTATGAATCAAAATTTGGAAGTAAATATGACAGAAACAGTTAGAGGCTCTAGCGTACGTGTACAAAAGCTTTTAAATGAGCTTTTGAATAAATCCTTTTCGGATAGATCTGGTGAATGGTTTAATAACAGTATGTTTCCTCCTGTTGGGAATGAAGAGCTTTCAGTAATCGCAAGACGTGCTATCAGCTTTAGAATAATGCTTGAGGCAATGGTTTCAAAAGAAAATTCAAAAACCACAAAAACTTATCAGATAAGTGATACTGAACTGATAGTAGGCAATATTCCAATAGGTTCCGTAGGATTCGGAAAGGTCTACCCTCAGTATCTTACAGCCGAAGAAAGAAGGCTTATTTCTATGTCAAATAGAGATATGCAATCTACATTTGGACATAATATACCAGATCACAAAAGAGTACTGGAAAAAGGACTCAATGGGATAATCCAGTATTGTGAAGATAAAATAAATGAAACAGAAAATTGCTGTACAAAGAATTTATTCAGAAAAAATAAAAAGCTTGAATTTTACAATGCTGTTATCATTTGCTGTCATGCACTTTTAAAATATGCTGAGGCTTTTGCTGACATTGCGGATGAAAATGCTGATAATGAAACAGATGCTAAAAGGCAATCAGAATTGAGAGAGATTGCAAGGATATGCAGAAAGGTACCTGCAAATCCTGCCGAAACATTCTATGAGGCAATACAGAGTCTGTATTTTGTACATCTCGCATTGCACAGTACCTTAGATTACATCTCTTTAGGAAGGCTTGACCAGACACTTGACCCATATCTTCAAAAGGATCTAAAAGATGGAAAAATTACAGAAGGTGAAGCACAAGAGCTTTGCGAATGCCTGCTTATAAAGTGTGCTGAAAGGATGAATTCCAACCCTGCATACTTCCTGAAACAGGATCACTCTTCATTCGGAGGAGTGTTTGGAGATAGCCCTGTATTCCTTGATCAGATAGCATCTGCAAACAATTTCCTTCAAAATATTGCTTTAGGCGGTCTTACAAAAGACGGGAAAGATGCATCAAATCTCAGCACGATCTTAATCCTTAGGGCATCTGCCAATTTAGGGCTTCCTACTCCTATAATAAATATAAGGTTAAATAAAGACAGTTCGTCTGAAATAATAAGCGAAACGGTAAAATCCCTAAGACATGGCAGAAACGGTATGCCAGTTGTGTTGAACGACGACATAATAGTTGATGGTCTGAGTAAAAATGGAATACCTATCGAAGACTGCCGTGACTATGGCATTGACGGATGTTGGGAGCCTATACTGAATGCAAAGTGTGACTGGGTTTTTGGAAGCATTAACTTTCTTACAATACTTGAATGCAGCTTGAATTCAGGTTGTACTTTTTCTACCGACCCGAGCTTGTTAAGAGGAACCAAAACCAGTTATATAACTAAAAGTGCAGAAGAAATAAAGAATTTTGATGAGCTTTTGGAAAATGTAATGGCTCACATTCAGTTTTTTGTTGATAAAACTGCTCTACAGGCATATTCATTCTATAGCGTTGAAGGTTCTGTAAATCCCACTCCGTTTTTGTCTTCACTTCTTAGCGGCTGCCTTGAAAAAGGAATGGATAAGACTTGGGGCGGAGCGCAATACCATATTTCAGGACTTCTTGCTTCTGCTATGCCTAACTGTGCAAATGCCCTTGCAAACATAAAAAAATATGTCTTTGAGCAAAAGAAATATACGCTTTCGCAGGTAGTAGATGCTCTTAAAAGCAATTTCAGTGGCTATGAAGAAATGAAAAATACATTCTGGATTTACAATAATAAATTCGGAAACAATTTAGAAGATGTTGACGCAATAATGAAGCAGCTATTAAACTTTTTGTATAAAGCAGGACTTGAAGCAAAGAAACTGGGTGATAAAACATTTATAATAACTCCATCAGAAGGTGTCGAAGAGATTAAAAACAATCGTGCAATCTGCCATTATGAAGGTTTATCGATGCATGAAAAATATGGTCAGGATTTTAATATGATATTCAATATGGGCTGTGGTACGTTCGGACAGTATACATTTAGCGGTAAAAGCGTAGGCGCTTCTGCCGACGGCAGATGCAAAGGAGAACCTATAGCAGCAAACTTCTCACCTGTTACTGGTACTATGAATAACGGAATAGGCAATGCACTCGCTTCATTGAAAGACCTAAAGCTCGAGAGATTCCCTGCAGGTGCAGCTGTCGACTATTGTATTGATGACACTGATGGTGAATATGATTCTACTTATTATGAAAACATTGTAAAAGAGTTTATCGAGGATAATGGAAGCATTATGACTATAACTTTTTCAAACGCAGATGAACTTAATAAAGTATTTGAGATATGTGAAGGAGTAAGAAATAATACCATTTCTTCAAATGCTTTACGCCCATATGCACATATAGCAGTAAGAGTCGGAGGTTTTAACGCACCGTTTATAACAATTCCAAGAGAACAACAATTGACTTATTTGAGCAGGATCACTAAATGAAAAGGATTATAAAAATGAAATATTTTGATATTGTATGGAGCTCAAAAAAAGACGGCCCTGGTAAAAGGGTTGTCCTTTTTTTACAGGGCTGTCCATTGCACTGTGTATGGTGTCATTCTCCTCATTCTCAGCCGAAGGAAGCGCCTGTGCTTTATTATAAGGAATACTGCACAAACTGTGGCGTGTGTAGAAAAGTTTGTCCGAAACATTGTTTTGAGAACGATCATGGAAAAAATGTTTTCAAAAGAAGTGCTTGCGTAATGTGCGGTGAATGTGTACTTAATTGCAGCAATGGAGCATTAGCATATAACTTGAATGAAGATACACCCGCAGAGATTTTTGAAAAAATAAAACCTGAACTAAAGCTTTTGAAAAACATTGGGGGGCTTACTCTAACAGGAGGAGAGCCTATGCTTCAGTATATGGAAGCTAAAGAAATGTTAATAAAATGCAAAGAAATGGGGGTACATACTGCTGTAGAAACCTCTGGATCAGTAAATTCTAAATATTTTGAGGAACTTATTGATTATGTTGACTGCTGGCTTTTTGGTCTGAAGCAGACAGACGCTGAAAAATGCTTTGCTATGACAGGTGCAGATTTCAATATAATATGGCAAAACCTGAACTACATTGCCAGTAAAGTTCCAGATAATATTATTATAAGAACACCAATAATCGAAGGGTTTACCGACGATATTGAAAATATTCAAATCATATCTGAAATAATGTTGTCGCTAGCTTTAAAGGAAATCGAACTGCTTCCTTACAACCCTCATACAGGACATTACTATCTTGCAATGGGTAAGGATTTTAACGAACATGAATTCAAGTTACCTGCCCCGAATAAACTGCAGGATATTGTAAGAGTCTTCGAACATAAGGGAATTAACAAAAAAATATTGACATGAGAAATGTAAGGTATTTAAAACTCAACTCTTTCAATGCATTAGTATCATAAATTATTCAACAATAATACATGTTGCCATTTACCGTTATTAGCGCTTTATTACTGCATTGACTGCATTTTGTATAACTGGTAAAATGGTATAAACAAATATTATTTAAGGGGGAATTTCTTATGCTGTTCAGAAAAAAATTTACAAATCGTGCTTTATCTGTTTTTATCTTTTTGATTATGCTTGCAGCCCTTTCCATGAATTCATTTGCACTGAATAAACATGGATCTAAGTGCAAAACAAACAATCAAATGTGCAAAAAGCACTGGGTAGGTACATGGGCAACAAGTCCTCAAGATGGTGAAGCTATAATACCTGGAATTTTAGAACCTTCCATCCGTGAAATTAGCGATGGAACTATTCGCCAGATAGTTCACACAAGTATAGAAGGAAACATTGTACGTATAAGACTTTCTAACGAATTTGGAAAAGTACCTATCAATATTGGTTCTGCAAGTATAGCATTATCTAAAGGTGGCGAAAGCATAAACGCAAGAACTAAATGCAATGTAAGATTTGGTGGTAAAACCTCAATAGTTATTGAGCCTGGTAAAACTGTGGTCAGTGATGCAATACGTCTCAATATAAAAGCTCTCAGTGATGTGGCTGTAAGCATTTATTTCCCACAAAAAACTCCAATAACAACTTATCACAGTAATGGATTCCATACAACATATATCGCTTCTGGTAACCAAACAAATGCTGCTGTTCTGCCCACAACAACAACCAGCACAAATTACTTTTTTTTAACAGGCATTGATGTTATGTCTTCAAAAAAGGCTGCTTCAATAGTAGCTTTTGGAGATTCACTAACAGATGGAAATGGCTCAACAATTAATGAGAATAAACAATGGTCCAACGTTTTAGCTGCCCGCTTACAAAACAATAAAAAATACAAACATTTATCAGTACTTAATTGCGGTATAAGCGGCAATCGTCTTTTGAATGATATAATTGGAACAAGTGGCTTAAATCGTATGGAAAGTGATGTATTGAATCAGGAAGGTGTAAAATACATTATTTTTGAAATGGGACTTAACGACCTTGGATATTCTGGTGGTGCTTTCGGATCACCTGGTGGAGTAATAACTGCCGACGATATTATCACAGGATATAAAAAGATAATTGCAATGGCTCACAAAAAAGGTTGTAAAATTATTGGTACTACACTGACTCCTTGTAATGGTCTTAGTGCTATTATTGGAGGCGGCCAATATGACTCCCCTGAAGGTCAGTCTACACACAAGGCTGTTAATGAGTGGATACGTACTAGTGGAGATTTCGATGCTGTTATAGATTTTGAAAAAGCTGTATGTGACCCAAATGACCCAACAAAATTACTTCCAGCGTATGACAGCGGAGATCATGCACATCTTAATGACGCTGGTTATGAGGTTTTAGCAAATTCAATCGATTTAAATTTATTTAAATAGACTTGTTTATTTAGGTGAAAGTAAATTGTGAATCAAATTTACTTTCACCTAAATATTTCCAACTATTTGAGGTTATTTTCATAACTCTAACATTTCCATAGCTAGGAACTATAACAAAAGGCAGTTTTATTTACCTCCTTTTATTACTCTAATTTCTACATCTTGTTTTTCAAGTTTACTTTTCAAGTCTGTTACATTTTCCATTGTAATGGCTATCGCACCTGTAATACTGTCCAATCTTTTGTTAATACCTTTGAATTCATGCTTATTGCTTTTATCATGTAATTCAAATCTTTCATATAAACTATCAAGCTTTTGATTTGTTTTAGCTTGATTTTCATATAAACTGTCAATCTTTTGATCTGTTTTAGCTTGATTTACATTTAAGCTGTCAATCTTTTGATCTGTTTTAGCTTGATTATCATTTAAGCTGTCAATCTTTTGATATATTTTAGTTTGGCTTTCATTTAAGATGTCAATCTTTTGATCTGTTTTAGCTTGATTTTCATTTAAGCTGTCAATCTTTTGATATATTTTTGTTTGGCTTTCATTTAAACTATCAATCTTTTGATCTGTTTTAGCTTGATTTTCATATAAACTATCAATCTTTTGATCTGTTTTAGCTTGATTATCATCAATCTTTTGATATAGTTTAGCTTGATTATCCTTTAATCCTTGTATTTCTTGTAATATCTGTTTTAATATTTCTTCCATATGTAACCCTCTTTCAAAACTAATTAACCTAATTATATCATTTTTCCAGATTCATATAAATATTATCCTATAAATTTTTATAATTTCTTTGAAGTCCGCAATCAAATCAACCCTTAAATTCAATGCAACTCTTCAATATCTCCTTAAACCTTCCATAGTTCCCTATAAAATAAATTTATTTTTTAAAATTTCATAAATCTCAGCCAATAAAACGGATTCTTTCTTTTTAGCAGCAAATAATGCGTCGACCATTTCACTAATGTTCCTAACAACTTCTTTAGGGTCGATACTTGCCGAAGCATCAGATGCTATTGACTCAAACTCATACGCCTTTAAACGGATTTTATTTACCTGCACAGAAAAAGCAAAGTATTCATTAAACAAAGCTACAATTCTGCCCTCTAATCCAAACTTTGATATAATATATTCAAACCTCTTTGCAAGTACCTTTTTGTGTTCAGCCAACAAATGAATTGCACGATAATCAACGGTAATCTTTCCATAGATAGCTTCTTTTAAATGCTTAGCGAGTTGGTCATATACATCCATCCCGTAATGTACTTTTTCTTCGTTTTGTGCCCAGGCGTAAACAACAGATCCATCACCAACAGAATTAATATAATCGCGAAGTTTATTCAAAAACCTTTCCATACTAAACGGATATGGCTGCTTAAAGCCTTTATGGTAAAACAAGTGTACTGCAGTTTCACGCGCCCATGGTGCTGACTCAGCATAATACTGTTTTCCATTTTCATAAGCTCTAGTAAAATCTTCATTGCTATAATTAATATTATTAATTATTCCCGATTCATCAAATCCTATAGTTTTGAGCTTCCCCTCAAGATTATCATATCCATATACCAACACCTCGTGTATATAATGAATTTTCTGGTATTTTTGTTTTCCAGGGAGGTAGAATTCATCTACAGCAATATTCACATAGTATTTTTTATCAAGCCTTTTTGTAATGAACTTTATTATATCATTTTCATTTTCAATAATATCCGCTCCAAGTGATACTTCCCCCAAGACTGTAGAATAGTTCGCCCACAACTCGAGATAGTCCAATGAAATAAGCCCGTTACTGTTTGTACAGGAATAGATATTTACATAGTTTTCAAAATACCATGAGTGTAGTCCTGGATCTGAAAGCAATACACATAAAGGCAGTGAACGATACAGATATATCGTAATATCCCTTTGAATCTCAATTTGGAGTTCCTTGACATCTTTGGTATAAATCTCATAAAAATCAGGAACTTCTCTAAAATCCTCAACCCTAACAACTTTAGCTTCTTGAGAACTCTCTGAAACTTGTTTATCGTTTTCATCTTTTGACTTATTAATATTCTTTAATATATTCTCGATGGTTTTATATTTGAATATATCCCTAACTGCCATATCAATATTATATTTTTTAGCTTCGGTAATAACTCTCAGAGCATTCATTGAATCTCCACCAGCATTTAAAAACTCATCATTTATACCGATTCTTTCTACCTTAAGAACATCCTCCCATATCTTTCCCATAATAATCTCTTCACTCGTTCTAGGTGCAACATATTCAGCACCAGTATTAATTTTTCCATCTGGCTCTGGCAATGATTTTTTATCAATTTTACCATTTGATGTTACTGGCATATTGGGGACCTGCATAAAGTATGCTGGTATCATATAATCTGGCAGCTCATTTGAAAGGTATTCCCTCAACTCAGCTACTGTAAGCTCACGTTCTGCTGTAAAATAGGCACATAAGTATTTATCTCCTCTTTTATCTTCTTTATCGCTTACAACTGCTTCTTTCACTGATGCATGCTTTAATAGTTGAGTCTCAATTTCACCAATTTCGATTCTGTATCCCCTTATCTTTACCTGCTGATCTATTCTTCCTAAGAACTCTATATTACCATCAGGCAGCCACATTACAAGGTCACCAGTTTTATACAACCTTTCTTCCTGATTAAAAGGACACGTGATAAATTTCTCATGTGTCAGCTCTTCTTTATTCAAATATCCCCTTGCCAAACCATCACCGCATATGCATAGTTCTCCGGGAACACCTTGTGGAACAAGATTATTATTCTCACCCAGAACATATATTTTGTTATTTGCTATCGGTTTGCCAATAACACTGGATTTCTCAGCTGTCAATCCAATTAATGATGTTGTTGTTATTGTGTTTTCAGTTGGTCCATATTCATTAATTAGTGTAGTATGTTGTAGAACACTTTTGCTTAAATTCAATAATTCTCTGTCTGATTTTTCTCCTGCCAGTATCACTGATTTCAATGAAGCCAAATCTTCTTCATTTGCACCTGTATATGCAATTAAAAATGATATATATGAATAATTAACTTTTAACTATCTTAAAAACTCAATGCTCCTCTTCAATATCTCCTTAAACCTTTCATAGTTCCCATTAAAGTACAATACATCTATGTCCATTTCTTCTGCCCTTCGTATAAACTTTTCATTATCATGCCTATTTGAAAGTACAATTATCTTTTTTGTATTTTCTCCCCCTAGCATGTCTCCATAAACCTCCAACTCATTTAAATAAGCTGTCTCCAATTCATATGTATCCTTACAGGAAATAAGCACCAGTCTTGAGTCTACAGAAGCCATCACATCAATCTCGTTAACTGGGCTACCCTCACTTCTTTCCCAATAAAACACAACACCACATTTGATATCATCAACCTGTTTCAATTCGGATACCGCTTTATATACAAGAGCTTCCAGCCATGATCCTGTTTTAAAGATGAAGTTTTTCAAGCTTAAATCTTTAAAGTAAAATGTTATTTGTTGATTGTTAGTTGACACTCTTTCTATTTGACTTTTTCCTTCCAAATACTTTAAAAATGTCATAAAGTCAGAACTATGCTTTATGTCCAAGTTTGCCATATCCATCCTTACAAACAACGGATTAGGCGAAAATGGAACACTACTTGCTTTTCTCTTTATGACTTGAATGGCATTAGTCCATATTTGATAAGACTGTGTCAAAAACTCCAATACTAGCTTGACCGATTCCATTTCATAGAAAGAATTTTCCTGTCTTATTACTCCTGCGCCAGACAAAGCCATTATACTTTCGATATTTGTTTCAAGAGTTTTATCCATTATCTCAATGATCCCGTCTTTGCTGTAGATTATTTTATTATTCTCACCATCTACAAACACAGACATTACACCGAATCTTTTAGCTGTTTCCATAAATATAAAGGAACATGCATCAATACTTTCAGTCACAGAGATACAATTTATACTCTGAAGCTCTTTTTCCATAAAGCTTTGAGCCATTTTCAAGTCATCGCCTCTAAAGCTTTTCAATAGCATGTTGGTATTTATGCAATTATTCTCCAATATACTCTTTACTGAAAACTTAACATCTTCAAGATCTTTATTTGTATCAACCAGAATAACTATTGTTTCTGGTTGAAGAACAATCGAAGCCATGACCCCCTGGTAATTTATTTCTTCCAGTAAAAATGCAAGTATTGTATTTTCCATATTTATCTCCAGTACCGATTTTCCAAATATTATTTGTTTTTCTTATCCACTTTATTCTTATTATATCTGATTTATTATAACATGCTACCAACTTTCATAGAAAAAAACCATAAAAAACTTAAGCATCTTTATCTTTTATCATATTCATTTGTATTTCACAACCTGTATTTCGCAGTTAACTTGCCTCGATACTGTATAAGCTACCCATTCAGATGATATTTTAGGAAAAATTTGCGGCTCATCACCAGTAAGTATACGTTCTTCCTTTTTCTTTAGATCATAAATAATGATATCAGAGTTTGGCTGATTGCCATTTATTATTACATCATTAGTTGATGTTCCCCTTCTCTCATCCATCCATACAACATAGTCCCCAAAAACACATGGTGTTCCCTGGTCTACTGTATCCTTAGTTATGAATCTCTTCTCCTTGCTGTCTATATTATACAACGCTATATCTGCAAATATCGTATTATTATTTCTGTCTTCCCAAACGATATAATTTCCATTTACATATGGCTTGCTTTCCATATATGGACCAGTTGCTATTGGACTTTCAATACCAGTTATAATATCATACATGTAAATATCTTTGTTATTATCTGGGATATTATCACCCCCACGAATCATATTGCTTACATCAGAATTCCTTTCGTCTTCCCATACAATTTTATTATCACAAATATTATAGGTCGCATGAGCAGCTAAAGTCGACGTTATCTTCTTCTCCGTCCCGTTATTCAAATCATATAGATATAAGCTCCACTTCCCTGGATACTCTTTCAATTTATCATCTCTGTTATCCTGCCAAATAAGATAATTTTTCCAAACTTTTGGATTTGATTGAGCAGATTTATCCTTTGTTATATGCTTCTTCTCATCAGTTTTTAAATTGTAAATAATGATATCCAAGTTTTCTTTTTCGGAATCTCTAAAATCATTCTTTATACTCTTTGGATCAGTCTCAGCCCAAGCAATTAAATCTCCATAAATATCAAATCCCAAAATTCCGTTTTCTTTCGATACTGGAATTTCCTTCAATAGTTTATTATTCGCTAAATCAATTATTTCGAGCATACCTTGTCTATTGACAACTATATTATCTTCATCAAGTTCAGCATCAAACCCAGTAAAACTATATTCAATCTTACTCGGTTCAACTTTTAAATCATTACTTGGTGTTTCTGGTGCAATTTCAAGCTTTTTTGCGCATCCTCCTAATAAAACTAGCAATAAGACGACGCTGCATATAAGGGCAGAATAATGTCTTTTCACTTTGTTGTCCTCCTCGTTAAATGTTTGCTCTTCTATAGTTTCATATGCGAATTACAAATATTGATTATAAATAAAACACGGCTGTAAACTGGTAAATACCTAAAGTTTACAGCCGCTTTCTAAAAAATACCAATATTAATCATAATACCTTTATACTATCTCACATAATCACGAAAAAACATAATTAAATTTTAATGCAAGGAGCATAACATCTCCCATATTTATTACACCGTCTTTATTCAAATCGTATCTTTCTACGTATTTTCCATCTCCCTTTACAGAGTTGAATGTACCAGCTATCAACATAACATCAGCCATATTTACTGACTTGTCACCATTTAAATCTTCTAAGTTCTCAACTTTTACTGGTGTTGAGCTTACTTTTGACGATGTTGTTGGAGTTGGAGTTGCATTTTTTGTTGGTGAAGAAGTTGATGTTGATCCTCCTGGCTCTATTCCGAAAATAAGCTTTCCATCATCATATACTGGAATATTTAACATTTTAACAGGTTCATTTGAGTCTGTAGAAATGTCTGCAAAAGAGTAATCGTTTTCGTTATTCCAATATGTTGTTGCTAGTGGGGCTGACATTCTGAATTGTATTTCATTTTTGTGAGCAGACTGTCCACCTGGATAAACCTTTGTACCTGTAAAATCGACATTTACATAGTAAATATTTTTTGATTCATCCCATACATAAGGACCTGAAGCTTTCCCACCTTGAGTATAGTTACAGCTAACTGTTATATCACTAGGTTTCGCACCAGCTTCAATAACTTCAGTTAAATCAACAAAATACTTAAATGACAACTTATCTCCAACTCTTGCAGGCCATGCTGATTTATTGAATATAAATGCTCTTATTTCAATATGGTTTACACTCTTATTGTTTAATGAAGCTTGTACATAGAACTCATCTTCAGTAGGAGTTTCAATAGCTTTTAAGTCTTTTATAGTAGTTCCGCCGAAATCTTCATAAATTTTTGCACAAGCTCCAACAAAACCTGCATTATAGTCACATGCAACTTCGTTTGATTCATAATCATCTACCTTATCATAATATGAACCATCACTTGCGCTCTTAGGTCCACCAACCAAAGCTCCTATAAGTGTATGCCTATGAGTATCTGGCACTTTCATTGAGTCATACCATGATGCATGTGCAGTTCTGTGGTGATAATGCTGAGGAGGATTAACTCCAAATCCTGTTAGGAAGCTTCTTCCTGTACTTCCAAGACAGTAGTCTATCTGTTGTTTTGCAAAATCATTGTAAATTTTTTCTTTATCAGCTGAACAACCACTCCAGTCAGCATATACACTTGCTAAAAATGCTGTAGTTGATGTATGTCTAAGAGACCCCCATGTAGTTAACCATGCGAGGCCCTCAGCAGTATAAGCAATTCGTGAGGTGCCTACGCCTACAGACCACCAATCAAGGTGTCTTTCAATAGCTTCTTTGTATACAGGCTTCTCTGTGAGCTTTGCAAGCAATAAGAAGCTACCCATAAGTTTATCATCCCAGCACATACCCCATCTGAACTTTAAAAGTGTAGACTGGTTTTCTCTTTGCCAATCAGGCTCAAATGACTCAGCTTTTGTCAAAAATGCTTTGTCATCTGTAGCCAAATAAAGCCAGATTGATGCCCATGTAAGCTCATCTATAAAGCCACTGTGTGATTTATAGAAGCTCGCCGCTTCAGTGTAGCCTGTGTCACTTCTTGTTGTATCTGCAAATGTGAAAAGTTCTTTAGAATGCTTAAGACATAGAGCCGAATATGTAGGATCTGTCTTTTTGAATATAAGTGATGCTGCCGCTAAAGCTGCCGCTGACTCACCTACAACAGTAGAACCAGGCTTTGAAGCTGTCAACTTGTATGCTGGTCTATCCATCTGCATTACTTCACATGGTCCCCACCACTTATGATCGTCTTCACCGTCACCTACCTGATAATAATACTCATTTGGACCAGTGTGGCACTTGATAAGATAATCTGTTGCCCATTTAATATTGTCAAGTATGTATGGTAGTTGTCCGCTTTTTTCATATGTATCCCTTGATTCATACACGCTCCAGGATAGCATTGAAACAGTATAAGCCATTGGAAGGTTGAACTTCACATGGTCTCCAGCGTCAAACCATCCACCTACTAGATCCACTCCTTCAGCTGCACCATCAGTTAGAGCCGAATCTCCTCTCCAATTGATCCTGTTATCAGCTGGGAGCTTTCCTGATCTCTGAAACTCATAAAACATAATTGACTTCTGTAATGCTTCTCCATAATTAATGCTTGCCGCTGCATTAACGCCACTACTCGGAGCAATAATTGAAGAAGCAATTACTGATACTGATAAAAGTACTGATATTTTCTTTCTAAGGTTTTTAATCATACTTATACTTCCCCTCCCTAATTTAAAAATGCAAAATCGTTTTGTATATTTTTGTCTAAATCACTATTTGTTTTCAAACCATCTCCTTAAAATATATTTGACTTTATTATACCATTTCTTTGTAGAATTCGTAACTATATATTACATAATTCTTTATAATAGTTACTAAAATTCGTATACGGTGATCTTTAAATTAATACCTTTTTCCCACACATTTAAAACAGGTCAACAATATTTCTACTGTTGACCTGTTTTAAATTAAATACAATTAATATAATTAACGTTCGTAGTAGGTATAACCTCTAAGGCCGTTATCATATGCCCTCATAATCTCAGGTCTTTCACTTGCACTGATTAAGCCTTCACGAATAGCCTTCTCAGCTGTTTCGCGGAACCTTGAAAGCATATCTTTAGGATCAAACTCAACATATGAAAGAACATCAGATACGCTATCCCCATGTATTTCCTTCACAAGGTCATATCCATTTGGGGTTATCCTAACGCTAACGACATTTGTGTCACCAAAAAGGTTGTGAAGATCGCCCAATGTCTCTTGATATGCGCCTACGAGAAATACTCCAAGGTAATAGTCATCTCCATTTTTCATTTCATGTAAAGATAATGTAGTGCGAACGTCGTGCAGATCAATAAAACGGTCTATTTTACCATCGCAATCACAAGTAATATCTGCGATTATTGCATTACGCTTTGGTAGCTCTAAAAGCCTATGAATAGGCATAATCGGAAATAGCTGATCAATCGCCCAACTGTCAGGTATTGATTGGAATACTGAGAAATTGCAATAATAAATGTCTGCAATAGCACTCTCAATGTCCTCAAGATCAGGTGGAGCATTTTTAAGCTTCCTCTTCTCTTTTGCTATTTGATTGATAGTATTCCAGAAGATTTTTTCCGAAAATGAACGCTCACGAAGACTTATTCTTCCATGCTTGAACATATCACGAATTTCATCTCGGTAATATAGTGCATCATTGTAACACTCCTGAATATTCTTAAGATTGAGGTTTTTACTAACATCATAAAGGTTTTTTATTTGCTCAGTTGTATTTTCATCAAGTTGTTCTGGCAAATCATGCTCCTCAAACTTCTCTACATCAAGAACATTAAATACCAACACAGAGTAATATGCAACTGTTGTACGACCTGATTCTGTAACGATAACTGGATGAGGAACATTACTTGAGTCAAGCGTAGACATAACAGCCTCAACAATATCTGTACAATACTCCTCAACAGTATAATTTCGGCTATTTACATAGTTTGTATTTGACCCATCATAATCAACAGCAAGCCCTCCACCTAAATCGAGATATCCCATAGGCGCACCCTCTTTTACGAGCTCTGCGTATACACGGCTAGCTTCTAGTACAGCCGAACGTATATCCCTTATATTAGGTATCTGAGATCCTAAATGATAGTGGAGCAACTTAAGCGAATCGAGCATATTCACTTCTTTTAGCTTATCTACAATTGAAATCAATTGTGAAACATTCAATCCAAATATACTTCGGTCTCCGCCAGACTCAGTCCAATGGCCTCCTGCTTTTGCCGAAAGCTTAATGCGTATTCCAATATTCGGCTGAATATTAAGAGCTTTTGATCGCTCAATAACTATATCTAGCTCTCCTGGAATTTCTATAACAAAGAAGCACTTAAATCCCATTTTAACTGCATACAAACCCAAATCTATAAATTCTTCATCCTTATATCCATTGCAAATAAGACAAGCTTCCTTGTCCTTCATAAGCGAAAGCGCCGCAACAAGCTCAGCTTTGCTTCCTACCTCAAGTCCGTGATGATATCTTTGACCAAATTTTGTCACTTCCTCAACAACCTGCTGTTGCTGATTAACCTTGATTGGGTAGACTCCACGATATTCGCCCTTATAATTAAGATTCTTTATCGCTTCATTAAAAGAGTTGTTAAGAAATGAAATCTGGGAGTCAAGTAAATTTTCAAAACGAAGGAGCACAGGCATTCCAAGCTCACGCTCTCTAACACCTGAAATTATATCCATAAGACTCACCGCAGCTGATTCATTTTCCTTATATGGATTTACCATTACTTCTCCCTTATCAGATATGGAAAAGTATCCTGCCCCCCAATTTTTGATTCCATAAAGCTCCTCAGACTTTTGTCTTGTCCATCTTCCTAAAATCTCTGTTTTCATATATCTTTCCTTCCATCAACATAAATGATCAACATAATTAAATATAATTTAAAACAATAAATTTATTCTACCATCATTCGTACTAAAATCAAAGAAAAAATACATATTTTAAATCAAATAAAAGCTGTAATTTTTTACATCAATCTATAAATACTATATTTTATTCATTAAGACATAAATACGTGAAGACCAATTAGCGATAAAATTGCTCTCATCCCATAAAATCAAAACTAATCTTTCTTATACTGTCTACTATTATAAAAGCATTTGACAAATCCTGATTACCTGAGTTGGGATTTTTATAACCGATGCACTTAATACCAGCAGATACTGATGCACTAACCCCATTTGCTGAATCTTCAATAACAACACATTCGCTTGTCTTGACTTCAAGCATCTCGGATGCCTTAAGAAAAATATCGGGATTTGGTTTGCCTTTTTTCACTTCATCTCCACTTATAATAACATCAAAACAGTCATGAATACTCAAACTTTTCACAACATATTCAATAAAGAATCTTGGTGAAGATGATGCTATCGCCATTTTTATATTATTTTTCTTTAAATAACTTATTAAGTCCATTATCCCATCAATAGCCTCAAAACATGTTTCCTTCATCACTTCAACCTTTAACTGGGTCTGAAGCTCAAGAAGCTCTTCAACGCTCATTTTCAGGTCGAATTCTTCTTTTAGCGCCTTCCACATTATTGGATTCGGAACCGCCACATATTTACTTAGAACCTCGTCACCTGCAACAAAATCACATCTCTCAAGCACTCTTCTGTCAACTTCAAAATGCATTGGTTCACTATCTACTATTACTCCATCCATGTCAAAAATAACCGCTTTTAACATTTGCTCTCCCCCTAAAACAATAATCTTCTTATAACATGAAATACAATTATCGGGTA
>Ga0209800_10000582_pt1 | contig 53462 bp, 52 predicted proteins | sample Higcelweek8metaG_FD_187174 | JGI IMG/M metagenome (GOLD analysis project Ga0209800, IMG submission 187174) | Freshwater pond sediment microbial communities from the University of Edinburgh, under environmental carbon perturbations - High... | ecosystem: Environmental > Aquatic > Freshwater >...
ATCTCTCCCCGCGCTGTCGCTGCAAGGCCGACGGCTGGCCATCCCCACCGCCGTTGTCCTTGATCAGATGGACATCCATGTTGCCGCCAGCTTTGCGGCCACAGTCAGGACGCTGGAAAAAGCTGGCGCATCCATCGAAGAAATCGCCCTGCCGGAACTGGCCGAAATCCCGGCCCGTGGCATTCAGGGCGGCATTGCCGCCGCCGAGGCCTATGCCCTGCACCAGCACCGGCTGGTCCGCAAAGCCCATCTGTATGATCCCCGGGTTCTGGTGCGCATCCTGAATGGTCAGGCCATTCCCGCCAGCATCTACATTGACTGCCTCAAGGCCCGTGAGGAAATCTGCACCCGCATCAGCCGGATCACCAGTGCATACGACGCGCTGATCATGCCGACCGTTCCGACCGTCGCCCCCCTGCTGGCACCGCTGGAATGCGATGATGGCCTGTATGGCGCCACCAACGCGCTGATGCTGCGCAATACGTCGCTGTTCAATGCTCTGGACCGCCCGGCGATCAGCCTGCCCTGCCACGCACCGGGAACTGCTCCGGTTGGCCTGATGGTGGTCGGCAGGGCGATGAAGGACGACGTTACCCTGTCGCTGGCCTGCGCCATCGAAACGGCCCTGCAGACAGCAGGCACCAATGCATAGGTCCACATAACGGACCGGAGGAGTATCACCATTCCTTGGTATGGGCCGCGAATTATGTTAGGAGGATAGTAACTCTCAGGCGACCATATTTGTGCCATCATCGGGACAGAAACCCATGATCAGGATGCTCCATACGGGATGATCGACGGAATGAGTCTCTGGCCATACCGGCCCGGTATTGCCAACCGCATCAAAGCAACTCCGCGCCAGACCGCTGCCCGTGGTTTGGGGGTGTTTTTTGTTGCCATTTCGCTGGCAGCCTGCAGCACGGCTCCAGCCCGCGCCGGAACCGCATGGGCCAATGCCCCGGCATCGGTACCCATTTCACCCACCCCCACCTTTTCGCGCAGCGCGGTCGAAAAGGAACTGGGCTATGTCTTTGACGTAATCGAGGACCGCTATCTGGACCCGGTCACTGCTCAGTCGCTGGCTCTCTCCGCGCTGAACGGCCTGCAAAAAATCGATGCGGCCATCAGCGCCAGCCTGAATGGCCGTACCGTCGTCATTACCCGGGCCGAACGGGTCATCGCCAGCGAACCGGCCCCTCCCCCGGACTCTGCCACCGCATGGAGCTCTCTCTGCTCGCAGATGATCGAGACCCTGCGCACCCTGTCGCCGGAACTGGCCAAGGCCGACAACGAAGCCCTGTATACGGCCATGGTCTCGACGGCACTGGCCCGCCTTGACTCTTATTCCCGCTATGCCGGTGCCGACGAAGCAGAGCGCCACCGGGATAGCCGCAACGGCTTTGGTGGGGTCGGCATCCGGTATCAGGTCGAGCGCGGCTTTCTGAATATCGAAGAGGTTCTTCCCGAAACGCCTGCCGCACAGGCGGGCCTGCTTCCCGGCGACAAGGTTACCCATATTGATGGCGTTAATATTGCCGCCCTCAACGATCAGCGCGAACAGGTGCGCGAGCGCTTGCGCGGCCCTGTTGACAGCGAATTGCGCCTGACCATCCTGCGCACCGACCGCGAGCAGGATGTCCTGTTGCGGCGCGGTCTGGTGATGCCCAAAAGCGTGTTCATGGAGACCAGCGACGACGGCATCGCCACCATCCGCATTGCCAGCTTTAACCAGCAGACGGCAAAACACGTCCAGCAAGCCATCGACGACGCCCAGGCCAAATTCGGCGGTGGGCTGCGCGGGATCATGCTGGACCTGCGCGGCAATCCCGGCGGCTTGCTGGATCAGGCGGTTGCCGTTTCAGACCTGTTCCTCAGCCGTGGGCGTATTGTCTACACCAAGGGCCGACACCCGGACTCGCTGCAAAGCTATTCGGCGTCTCCGCCGGATGTGGCCGAAGGCGTTCCGATGGTGGTGCTGGTTGATGGTCGTTCGGCCTCGTCAGCAGAGATTCTGGCCTCGGCCCTGCAGGACAATGGTCGGGCCGTTGTTGTCGGTTCAAACAGCTATGGCAAGGGGACCGTGCAAACGGTGGTCAACCTGCCAAACAACGGTGAAATGACCCTGACGTGGTCACGGTTCCACGCGCCATCCGGCTATACACTGCACAATCTGGGTGTGTTGCCAACCATCTGCGTGACCAGTCAGGCCGAAGCCCCCAGCGAAACACTGGCCCGCGCCCTGCCCCCCTTGTCCGGGAACGAGACGGCCAGAATGAGCAGCACCCTTGCCGACTGGCGGGCAACCCCGCTGTGGGATGAAAAAAGCCGCACCCATCTGCGGCAAACCTGCCCGGCAACCGACCAGGAAAAATGGGCTGCCCCGATAGGGATTGGCCGCGAATTGCTTCACAATCCGGCACTGTTCGTTCGTGCCCTGGCCAGCACAAGCCCGCAGTGGGCACAAAGATAGGCCAGAAATAACGAAAAACAGCCCTGCCTGCTGTTTTCAGGGCGATATGGGCTTGACTTACGACGAACTCCCTGTATTTTCGCCCGCTCAACGATGTCTTCGTTCCAGGATAAAGACCATGGCCAAACCGACCACTGTGCAGATCAAGCTCGAAAGCACCGAGGGCACGGGCTACTTCTACATCGCGAAGAAGAACCCGCGCAACTTGACCCAGAAGCTTGAGTTCCGCAAGTACGACCCGGTCGTGCGCAAGCACGTCATCTTCCGCGAAACCAAGATGAAGTAAGCTCCCGCAAGGGATCTTACCCATCCGTTTCTGATAAAGGGCACCGAAGCAATTCGGTGCCCTTTATCTTTGGCCATTTTCTGGCCGCCTCGCCAAAAATACCAATTTATGGGGATATTTCAGAAAAAGCCGCAGAGAGGGCTTGCCTGCACTCCGCCCCCATGGCATCTTTCCTTCACGACATGAGATTCATTCTCATTTGCATGCCGGAGGAAGCAGCCATGACCCTTCACACAGCCCCGTCACCGTCTACCCCGTGCCGTCTGGGTGAACGGATTCAGGATGTTCTGTGGCTGATGACTCTCGGGGCCGCCTGGCGCGGACTGGAGTCCGGCGAACCGATCACCGGCAGCCAGATTTTGCAGGCCGCCCGCGTTCCTTCGCTGTCCTGCTCGCCATGCCCGGATGTCATCGTCGCCTGCCTCGAAGAAATGTTGCGCTGTGACTGCCTGATTGGCGATCCCTGTCAGGGCCTGACCATCACCGGGCAGGGCAAGGAAGTCTTTGCCCGCCTGATGGGGGAACCGGCAGCCTCGTTGCGGATTGGGGCCGGTCGCCTTGCCGTGCGTGTCCGGTTGGCCTTCCTCGACCTGCTTGACGGCGAAGCCCGCTGTGCGGCGCTGGATGCCCTGATTGCAGCCGCCGAAGACGACCTTGCCCTGCTGTCCACCGGATTGAACGAAAGCGCATGGAGCGGCCCGTTCGGTGGCTCGTGGGCAGTGCGCGACATGGCATCGGCCAGTCAGGACCTGCGCACGCTGGGTAGCCTGCGTTCCCTGCTGGCCACCGAAGCCGCATAATTTCCCTTCCCGGGTTCCTTCTGCCGAAGGTATCGCATCATGAGCCATTTCAGCACCTTCACCCGCCCCATCAGTTTCAATGATCTCCGGTCGATTGGCTGCGCCGAGGAGCTGTTCGCCCTCGCCCGAGCCGTCGAGCGGGAAGGTGTGCGCCGCTATACTCACCTCAGCGAGCAAATGGAAACTCTCGGACGCCCACAACTGGCAGAGCTGTTCCGCATGCTGCGCGATCAGGAAATGGAGCACGAAAACAGCCTTGATGGTCTGGCCCTACGGGGGGGACTGGGGCATTTGCCGGATCTGCGCTTTTCATGGGATGTGCTGCACGAAGGCATGATGCCCGAGCAGCTTGAGACCCTGACCCCGGCGCTGGCCCTGCGTTATGCCCTGCACAACGAACAGCGGACCTACGCCTTGTTCCTGCGCATTGCGGCAGGGACGCATATCGCCGAAATCCGCCACCATGCCGAGCTGCTGGCCGCTGAGGAACTGGAGCACGTCGGGCTGCTGGCCCGTCACGACGTGACAGAGTCCCCGGCCCTGCCGCTGGCAACGCTGATGAAGCCTGAACGGCTGGATGATCTGCTGTCGCTGGCTGCCGCAGAGGCCCGGACGGCTGCTGCACGACGCGCAGCCCTTGCCCGGCGATTGCGCAGCATTGATGACCAGACCTCTGCACAGTTGATGCAGGATCTGGCCGAAGAGTCCGAAGCCCGCAGCCGCGATCTGGGCAATCAGGGCAGTATCCCGCGGCTCGCCATGCCGGGCGTTGCCAATGACAACTTTTCCCCGCTGGATATTTTGCGCGGCGAGGCACAGACCTCGTTTGCCACCTTCCACGGATTTACCCGCATCGCCAACGCCCTGCCGCCGTGCGGCCTGAGCGGGCTGGCCCAGCACGAAGCCAATCTGCGCCTTGCGGCCACCGCCCGCCTGACCGATCGGGCTGCCGCCATCCGTGGCGAGCGGGTCCGCCGGAAAAGAAGCGGTCGTTGATGATTTCCCTTTTGCGCTCCGTCCTGACCCGGAGCGCAGAATCCTCCTTGGTAAGGGCCTCCCTCTCCCATTCCTGCCAAGGAGGTTACAGAAGCGAGATGTTTCCTGACCGACAGCTCGCTTCGACCTTCAGCATCCCCTGCACGGAACGCCAACCTTCGGGTATGGGACGCTGAAAACAAAGGGTGCGGAGAGTGGCTGCATCACCACTCTCCGCACCGAAAGTTTCGTTCCACATCAACGCGATCCCGACTTGCAAAAGCGGGCTCCTGCAAAAAGAAAGGCCCCTCCCCCAATCCCTCTCCGAAATTCCCGGAACCGGGTAACAGCCGTCCTTTCCCCCAAGGACCAGTCACGAATGCCAACCTCGTGAACGGTCGTCCGGCTGAAGCCTGTTTCTTTTCCCGCCCTGTGTCCTGACCGGCAGAGGCGGGGTCAGACCAGCATGCGTCAAATATGATGCACGCTGGTCTGACCTTTTAGTATGCCGCAGTGATAACGCGCAAAACCGGAACCACCTTTGCGCTCACTGCTCTGGCGGGCCACTGTCGTCGTCGCCAACCTCCGACAGCGGCCCCGTTTCCTTTATGAAGACGGCAAGAACCGCTCGCTGAACACCTGTTTTGCCGGAATGCCGACCTGCTGTGCGGTTTTCTCGACGGCATCAATCAGCCCTGCCGGACCGCAGACATAGACATCAGGCGACCGAACCGTACCGGCATCCATATCCCGCGCCCAGGCATCCACCGGCGATCCGGTTGCCCCCTGCCATCCTTCCGACGCTTCCCACAGACAGACCGTCACCCGCAAGGACGGAAGCTGCGCCTTCAGGGCATCCAGCTCGGCAAGAGCAAACAAATTCTGCTGCCGTGTTACCCCGAAATAGAGATGGCACGGCTGACTGTCGCCAAACTCCGCCATTTGACGCGCCATCGACAGCAAGGGCGCCAACCCGGTCCCCCCGGCGATAAAGCAGCGGGGCCGCAAGCTGTCACTGGCCAGCACCATTGCCCCTTGCGGCCCACGAACCCGCAGCGTCTCGCCAACGGCAGCCCGCGTTTTCAGCCACTGCGAGCACAGCCCATCGGGATGCAGGCGAATCAGGAACTCCAGCCGCCCGTCCCAATTGGGAGCATTGGACAGCGAATAGGCCCGCCATTGCTGTGTTCCCGGTACTTCCAGTTCCATGAACTGCCCAGCCTCGAACGGTGCCCCCAGACCATCCACCGGGTCGGCGACCAGATCGAGCACCAGCCGGTGAACGGCTCCGCCAATGTCATCATTCGCCACCACCACCGCCGAGCGCACCGGCACCGGACCACTGGTAATCTGCGCCGATTGCGCGGTAACCGTCAGCGCCATTTCTCCACGCGGATAGGTCGAACACAACAGGATTGGCGTTGTATCGCCCCCTTGCGGCAGAGCCTTTTCATTGATGCTGGCACGATGGAACTCACCCTGCTGAACCGTCGCCAGACAGGCCCCACAGGCTCCCTGTCGGCAACTGGACGGCAAGGCCAGGCCACTGCGCGCCGCTGCATCCAACAAGGATTCCGCCTCGTCACAGTCAAAGGAAAAGGTCTGCACGTCAGCAGTGGTCAAGGTAATCGCATGGACAGACATCGGGGTTCCCCTCAAAAAGCAATACCCCCACCCGTGTTTTGCAACACCGATGGGGGCATAAAGGCAGAATTACTCGGCGGCAGTCTGCAGAATGGCCGCCAGATCGCCTTCCGGGGTGCCAATCGGCTTGATGTCAAAGGCATCAACCAGCGTTTGCAACACGGTCGGGGTGATGAAGGCTGGCAAGGTTGGCCCCAGACGGATACCCTTCAACCCCAGAGCCAGCAGCGTCAGCAGAACGGCTGCCGCCTTTTGCTCGAACCACGACACCACCAGCGACAGCGGCAGGTCATTCACGCCGCAGTCAAAGGCCTTGGCCAGCGCGCTGGCGACCTGAATGGCGGAATAACTATCGTTGCACTGCCCCATGTCCAGCAGACGGGGAATGCCGCCGATCGAGCCCAGGTCGAGGGTGTTAAAGCGATACTTGTTGCAGCCCAGCGTCAGAACAACAGTGTCCTGCGGGGTCTGTTCGACGAAATCGGTGTAGTAGTTGCGTCCGCTGTCCGCACCGTCGCAACCGCCAACCAGGAAGAAGTGGCGGATGGCCCCGCCCTTGACCGCCTCGATCACCGTATCGGCAACGCTGAGGACCGCATCACGGCCAAAGCCGATGGTGATGGTCTTTTCTTCCGCATCAGCGGCAAAGCCCGGCAGGGCCTTGGCGGCCTGAATCACCGGCGCAAAGGCGTGGTCTTCCAGATGACGCAGCCCCGGCCAGCCCACCGGGCCGGTGGTGAAGATACGCTGACGATAGCGCGGACCCGGCTCGATCAGGCAGTTGGAGGTCATCAGGATCGCGCCCGGAAACTCGGCGAAATCCTTTTGCTGATCCTGCCACGCTCCCCCATAGTTGCCCACCAGATGCGGATAGGCCTTCAGGGCCGGATAGCTGTGGGCGGGCAGCATTTCGCCATGGGTATAGATGTTGATCCCCTGCCCGGCAGTCTGGTCCAGCAACACCTTCAGGTCGGCCATGTCGTGGCCGCTGACCAGAATGGCCTTGCCCGCCACCGGCGAAATCCGCACCTGCGACGGCTCGGGGGTTCCGAAAGACCCGGTGTTCCCGGCATCCAGCAGTTCCATCACCGACAGGTTGATGGTGCCAACGGTCAGCGCCATATCCAGCAACGACTGCACATCCGCCGGTTCATTGGCAAGGAAGTCCAGTGCCCGCTCGATACCGGCATAAACATCCTGCGACGATTGCCCCAGCATCAGCGCATGATAGGCATAGGCGCACACGCCCTTCAGGCCGTACAGCACCAACGCCCGCAACCCGATGATATCAGCGCCAACCTGATCTTCACCGGCCCGGATGGCGGCGCATTCGGCCTGCGACAGCAGCTCACCGACCTCTTCGGGGATCACCCACGCCGCCGGACCAGTCCACACCGGGGCGGCATCACCACGGGTTCTGGCCGCCTGCGCAACCGCCGCTTTCAGGCTTTCCCGCAGGACAGCCGCATCGGCAATCATCCGGGTGAAGCGGGCCGGATTGAAATTGACGTTGGTCAGGGTCGAGAACATCGCCTTCAGGATAAAGGCATCTGCCGCCGGGTCGCTGACCCCCAGCGAACGACCGGCGGTCGCCACCTGCGCAATCCCCTTGACGGCGTGGATCAACAGATCCTGCAGGTCAGAGGTCTGTTCATCCTTGCCGCAATTGCCGCGCTGGCTGGCGCAGCCTGCGCCCTGATCGGTCTGGGCCGTCTGTTCACACTGATAGCAAAACATCTGTTCCTGTTCCTCTCCGTTCTGATCCCATGGCGGTGGCCCTCTTCCCGGTTGGGCCACCTTCTGCTGACCGGCCATAAGATGCATTTACAATGTATGTTATGGAACACAGAGGCCGTCAACAGAAAGATGCACTAAAAATACATCTTTTAAATTTTGACCGCACACACGGAATCCATTATGATCCGCGGATGCAACTGACGCTCTACACTGATTATTCCCTGCGGGCCCTGCTGTATATCGGGCGCACGCCTGATCGCTTGGTGACCATTTCCGAGATCGCCGACTTCTATGGCGTCTCGCGCAATCACATGGTCAAAGTGATCCATCATCTGGGTAGCATTGGCTATCTGACCACCATCCGGGGCAAGGCAGGCGGGGTTCGGCTGGCCAGACCAGCAGGTGAAATCCGTATCAGCGAGGTTGTTCAGGCGACCGAACCGCACATGGATTTGCAGGAATGCTTTAACCCCCACACCAATACCTGCCCTCTGACCGGGGATTGCCGCCTGAAAGGCGTGCTGTATCAGGCGCGGGCTGCGTTCATGGAAGTGCTGGCTGGCCAGACACTGGCCGATCTGTTACCGCCATCCCTGGAGCCGTGAGCGCCCCAACACCACGGCAACCCCGGAATCTCAATCCCCAGAAACGACACTAGACCAGCGTGCGTTAAACCTGACGCCACGGTACACGACAGTTGTGAAACAGGGTCATGGAGCGCTGCTCCAAACCTCGCTGGGGCCTTGAGGCCCCAGACCCCATTGATTTGATATTGAAAGAAAAATGGGGGGTCGGGGCCTCAGGCCCCGAATGGGTTTGGGCGATAGCCCATTCTTTTCCACCAACTGTCGTGTACTGTGACCTGACGCAGGCACGCTGGTCTAGTCTTCTGTTCTGTCGCATTATTTTTGCGAAAACCGGTTCCCACTTTTCGCAAAACGCTCAAGGCCGGAGAGGGACTCTCTCCGGCCTTGATGTTCAGGTCAACACACAATTCCGACGGTTTTACTTCAGGAATTGCGCAACAGTCTGCAAGAAGGTCAACACCGAAATCGGCTTGGCGATATAGCCTTCACAGCCACCTTCGCGGATTTTTTCCTCGTCACCCTTCATGGCAAACGCGGTGACCGCGATCACCGGGATCGCTTTCAGATCGTCATCAGCCTTCAGCATACGAGTGATATCAAGGCCGGAAATTTCCGGTAACTGGATATCCATCAGGATCAGGTCAGGATGGTGGAGACGGGCCATATCCAGCACTTCCCGTCCATCTTTGGTCTGAAGCGTCTGATACCCATGAGCCTGCAACAGATCGTTGAAGAGCTTCATATTCAGATCATTATCTTCAACAATCAAAATTGTTTTCGACATTTACCGGCTCTTTCGACCTGGGACGCCTTGTGATTTCCACAAGATGGTGTTTTGCGAACGACTTGTCACCTTAGAACTATCATGCGCAAAACGCTCGGGGAAGTCAAATAGCCCAACCTAAAATTCTGTTATCATCAAACCGGATAGGCCACGATACACCCTGCCTCAGGGAGCTTTGGTGACGGCCAGCGTAACCATGCCCTTGATGGTTGATACATCCAGAACCCTGCCATTCCGGCTAATCGACGCGGCACCACCACTCACGGCTTTGCGGAACGTGTCTTCCGCTTCCTTTTGCGGCAGCCCCGGAATGGCAAACTGCATGAAGCGCAGGATGTGGACCGAGGTCTCCGGCAGGGTTTCCTGCGAAATGCCCACCAGCAGGACGGCCCGACCCAAATCCCGCACATCGCCATTCAGGGCACCATAGATCAGGCCCGACTTTGACTGGCCTTCCCAGTGGGTATTGCCGCTGTTGTCGGTGGTTTGCACCAGATCAACACCCATTGCACGATAGACCGGCACCGCATCATTCAATGAAATGCCCGTTTCTGTTGCCCACGCCGAAACCGTACCCAAGGCCATCACAGCCAGAACCGCCACAACAAGGCGGGACAACCAGACTTTCATCACACATCATCCAGGACAGTTTTTTCCTGCCGTCAGCTTACACCCAAGCCACGATCCGGCGAAAGCTGCAAGGCAGAACTTTTCCTTGGTCCTGTTGCCGAGGCCCTGTATCATCGTTCAAGGCTCTGATTATGCTTGTCAAGATGCGGAATCTCGCGCAAGACCGCCCCGCCCCGACAAAAGGATTGCCCCATGGCCTCGACAGCCATTGCCTCCCCCCTTGCGGTATCAATACGCGGCTGGCGACAACGCCTGCTGGCAATTGTTACACTGTTGTTCGGGACCTTGTTGCTGACCAGTTGCTACGTCCCCAACGATTTCGTCGCAGAAATCCGGCTGGCACGCACCGGGGATTATGCCCTGACCTACAAGGGCACTCTGACCTGGGCCCCGCTGTACAAGGACATTCGCGAAGGCAAACTGAGCAGCAGTGAAATTGCCGAGCGCGAAAAGGGCATCATCAATGACCTGAAACGCGATAGCTCGTTCAAGGAAATCACCCCACTGGGCAGTGGCACGTTCCGTGTCCGCTATGAAACCAGCGGCAAGTTCACCGGCACTCAGGCGGTGACCTTTGTCCGGCGCAACTCTGCCTTGCTGACCGTCGAAGTCAAGCCGGACGGCACGGTTCATATCTGGTGCAGCCAGGACCCGAAACTGCGCGACCCGACCCAACTGGAAAGCCTGGGCCTGCGCACACAGGGCCGCCTGCGGGTGGTGACCGATCTGCCGGTCCTGAAGCACAATGCTTTCAAGGTCAGCGATGGCCCGGCCAATTATCCGGCCTTCAAGGTTTATGACTGGTCGATCAATTCGGTTCGCACCCCCAAACCGCTCCTGATAGGACAGCTGTTCAATCCGGCCAGCCTGCCGCAGGAATAAACAAACGCCCGGATGCAGGACGACCCTGCATCCGGGCTTTTTGCCTTACATATTGGGGTAGTTCGGCCCCTCGCCGCCTTGCGGCACCACCCAGTTGATGTTCTGGGTCGGGTCCTTGATGTCACAGGTCTTGCAGTGGATGCAGTTCTGAGAATTGATCTGCAACCGCTTTGGCCCGTCGGGGTCGTTCTGTTCCACGCTGACGTATTCGTAAACGCCCGCCGGGCAGAACCGCTGCTCGGGGCCGTCAAACAGCGTCAGATTGATCGCCACCGGCACCGAGGCGTCTTTCAGGCGCAGGTGACAGGGCTGTTCCTCTTCGTGGTTGGTATTGGAGATGAACACCGAAGACAGCTTGTCAAAGCTGACCTTGCCGTCCGGCTTGGGATAGCTGATCTTCGGGCAGTCGGCCGCCCGCTTCAGTGCGGTATGATCGGGCGTGTGGTGCAGGGTCCACGGTGCCTTGCCCTTGAACAGGTAGGTTTCCAGCGCGGCGTTGACCAGCCCGAACAGCAGGCCCTTGTGGAAGCCCGGACGGATGTTGCGCACCGCGTGCAGTTCTTCCCACACCCACGACGCCTTCATGGCGTCTTCGTAGGCGGTCAGCTCGACACCGTTTTCCAGCCCGCCCCGGATGGCGTCATAGATGGTATCAGCCGCCACCATCCCCGACTTCATCGCGGTATGGGTGCCCTTGATCTTCGGCACGTTGAGGAAACCAGCGGCACAGCCGACCAGCACCGCCCCCGGAACGGTCAGTTTGGGGATCGACTGGAAACCGCCTTCGTTCAGCGCGCGCGCACCATAGGCAATGCGGCGGCCACCTTCAAAGGTCGGGCGGATCGCCGGATGGGTCTTGAAGCGCTGGAACTCGTCGAACGGGCTGAGGTGCGGGTTGCTGTAGTCCAGCCCGACCACATAGCCCACCGCCACCTGATTGTTTTCCAGATGGTACAGGAACGAGCCGCCGTAAACGTCGTTGGTCACCGGCCAGCCGATGGTGTGGACGATCTTGCCTGCCTGATGTTTGGCCGGGTCGATTTCCCACAGTTCCTTGATGCCGATGCCATAGGTCTGCGGATCCTTGCCAGCCCGCAGGTCGAACTTCTCGATCAACTGCTTGGACAGCGAGCCCCGGCAGCCTTCGGCAAACACCGTCTGTCTGGCGTGCAGCTCCATCCCCGGCTGGTACATGCCGTCGATCGGGTGGCCTTCGCGGTCCACGCCCATGTCACCGGTAGCGACACCCTTCACCGAGCCGTCCTCGTGGAACAGCACTTCGGCCCCGGCGAAGCCAGCGTAGATTTCCACCCCCAGCGCCTCGGCCTGCCGGGCCAGCCAGCGGCAGACGTTGCCCAGCGAGACAATGTAATTGCCGTCGTTGTGCATTTGCGGCGGGGTCGGCATTTTCCGCGCCCCGGTTTCGCTCAGCCACAGGAACTGGTCTTCCCTGGCAGGCGTCAGCAGCGGCGCCCCCAGCTCTTTCCAGTCCGGCAGCAGCTCGTTCAGCGCCCGCGGCTCCAGAACCGCCCCGGACATGATGTGCGCCCCGACCTCGGACCCTTTTTCAATCACGCAGACGGTCAGTTCCTGCCCGTCGGCCTGGGCTTTTTGCATCAGCCGGATCGCCGTTGACAGCCCCGACGGGCCGCCACCAACGATCACGACATCAAATTCCATGAATTCCCGTTCCATAACTCCTCCGGTGCGGTCTTGTGTTGCCCCTGGCCGCATGTGCGAAGGCGCTAGAATAGGGGGAGAGGCTATAAAGGAAAAGCGTTGCGTGCTACGGTGCGCCCGAACACTGCCGGATATGTTGATGACCATGACCTCTTTAGCCGCCTCTGACCCGTTATCCCTGCCTGCTTTGCTGCAGTGGTATCTTGATGCCGGGGTGGATGAGGTCATTGGCGACGAACCGCTGGACCGCTATCTCCTGTCACAGCAGGTCGTTCAGGCGGCACAGGCCGCCCGTGAAGCCCGGCAGGCCGAACGGATCGCCGGGCAGACCCGCCCCCCGATGCAAGCCGGAGGCAGGCCGACCGCGCAGGCATCCGACGGGCTGGTGCGCCCGACCTCGGTCGGTCTGGCTGCCGCCCCGGCTCAGGCACGGGAAACAGCGGCCCACGTCGCGGCAGGCTGCAAGACCTTGACCGAGCTGCGCGCCGCCGTGGAAGCCTTTGATGGCTGCGCCTTGAAAGTCACCGCGTCGACTACTGTTTTTGCCGATGGCAACCCGACGGCCCCCCTGATGCTGATCGGTGAGGCCCCCGGTCGGGACGAAGACCGGCAAGGCCTACCGTTTGTGGGAGAAAGCGGCCAGCTGCTGGCCAAAATGATGGCCAGCATCGGCTATGACCGCAGCCGCTATTACATCACCAACGTCCTGCCATGGCGTCCGCCCGGCAACCGGACCCCGACCGATCAGGAAGTCGCCACCTGCCTGCCGTTCCTGACCCGCCACATTGAACTGGTCCAGCCCAAGGTGATCCTGCTGCTCGGCGGCCTGCCGACCAAAGCGCTGTTCGCCCGCCCGGAGGGCATCATGCGGCAGCGCGGCAAGTGGCGCGCCTATGAAAGTCCCGGTCTGTCGCACCCGATTCCCGCCCTTGCCACCCTGCATCCGGCCTTTCTTTTGCGACAACCCGGACAAAAACGGCTGGCATGGCGGGACTTGCTGGAAATTCTGAAGAAATTGCGCGGGTTAGGGGTTCATCCGGGCTGATTTCCCCCCGATTTACCCCTGTTAACCCCCCGCAAACCCGCATAAAACCGTGGCCCTAATGGCCTAAACGGGCTTTTATGGGTTGAGCAGAACGATCTGCATCCGTATAACCAATCCAACAAAAATTTGATCACGCTCTGGTGAAGATGAGGCTTCCGGCTGCGGCATTGATGACCGCGGATGCCGGTGCGGTCCCGACCGCACCATTCTGGGGGGAGCCTGCAAAATGGGGAATGAGACTATGACGCTGGACCTCCTCCGGCGCCGTACCGGCGTTGACACCCGTGATGTGGGATACTCCCGTAAGATCCGTCGCTCTGTGGCGGCTTTTGCCTTGGCCCTGACGCTGGCACCGCTGGCCGCACAGGCCCAGCCCACCACCGGGCGCTTTGAATTCCCCTCGCTGTTCGATGCCCCCGAGGACCGGACAGAGTCATCTGAACAGACCCGGCAAGCGGCCTATGCTCCGGCGACCCAAACCGCCCGGAACGGCAGCGTTCTGAGCGCCAGCGACGAAGACACCTATCGCCAGATTTTCCGTGCCCAGGAGCGTGGCTCGTGGAGCGAAGCCGACCGTCTGCTGTCGCGTCTGCAAGACCGCAGCCTGATGGGCTATGTGCTGTCGCAACGCTATCTGCACCCGGCCACCCGCGCCAGCTATGAAGAGCTGCGCGACTGGCTGACCCAGTACCGCGACCTGCCGCAGGCCGAATCCATCCGCAAGCTGGCCGAACAGCGCGTCAAGGGCGTCAAAGGCAACAAGGGCCGTGCCCTGTCGCTGCCGTCTCCCACCTGGGACGGCCTGACCGGCAGCGGTGGCGCGGGCGATGTCCACGCCGAAAGCAGCGGTCTGGAAGGCAGCTACAGCTCGTCTGGCGACAAGGCCCGCGCCGCAAAGCTGTGGCAGCGGTTCCATCAGGAAATCCGCAGCGGCAGCACCTACAATGCGCTGCGTCTGGTGCAGGCAGCCTCGCCCGGTCAGGACATGGCCCGCCTCGACCTTGACCGCATGCGGTCGTACCTCGCCTATGTGCTGTTCATCGAAGGCAATGATGCCCAAGCCCTCGAGCTGGCCCGTCAGGCCGTCAACAGCTCGGGCGATGGCGTCGGACAGGGCCTGTGGGCCGGTGGTCTGGCCCTGTGGCGTCAGGGCAACCTCGACGAAGCCCGCCAGTGGTTCGAGCGGCTGGCACAGGCCCCGCGCACCAGCCCGTGGCTGACCGCTGCCGGCGCCTATTGGGCCGCCCGTGCCGCCCTGCGCGACCATCGCCCGGATCAGATGGGTAGCTATCTGCGCTTGGCCGCCGACCATCCACGCACCTTTTATGGCTTGCTGGCCCGCCGCGCCCTCGGGTTGTCGTCGCGCATCCAGTGGGAAGCCAGCGCCCTGAGCACCAGCGAAACCGCCGCCCTGCAACGGGCCAACGAAGGCCGCCGTGCGCTGGCGCTGGCCCAGGTCGGCAAAACCGCCGAAGCCGAACAGGAACTGCGCGGCCTGTACCGGTCGGCCAGCGGCGACCAGCGGGATGCCATCCTGCGCATGGCCGACCTGTCGGGCATGTCCGGTCTGGCGCTGTACCTGTCGGCCATCCGCAGCCGCTCGGCAGGCGGGGAAGCGGTCGCCGATGCCGTCGCCGGAGCCATCGCCAACGCCCGCTATCCGGTTCCGACCTGGAGTCCGCAGGATGGCTGGCGCCTTGACCGGGCGCTGATTTTCGCCTTTGTCCGTCAGGAATCAGCCTTTGATCCGTCGGCCCAGTCCGGTGCCGGGGCCCGTGGCCTGATGCAGGTGATGCCCGCCACCGCCGACCTGATCGCCCGCAAGACCGGCAGCGACCTAGGCCGCAAGGATTTGATGTCGCCGGAACGCAATCTGGCCCTTGGGCAGCGCTATCTGGAACACCTGCTGACCTCGGGCGATGTCGAAGGCAACCTGTTCTATGCCGCCGCCGCCTATAACGCCGGTCCCGGCAATCTGAAAAAGTGGAAAGACGTGCTGGCCACCCGTTCGGGCAACCCGCAGGCCGCCAATGACCCGTTGCTGTTCATCGAAAGCATCCCGATGCGCGAAACCCGCGCCTATGTCGAACAGGTGATGGCCAACATGTGGCTGTACTATGATCGTCTGGGACAGCATGCCCCCAGTCTGGATTCAGTTGCAGCCGGTGACTGGCCGCGCTATGTCCCTCAGGACAACGTCGGTATGGCGGCTGCGCCGTCCGGGTCTGCCGTCACGCGCTAGAGCGTTTTCCGTTTTCTCTGAATCGGGTCAAACGCTCTAACATCTTGTGTTTCTAGCAAATACGTCGTCGCAGATGCGTCCATCTGCTCGGGATTTGCTCTAGCACCGTGGCCTGACCCGGCATGATGCACCGCCCTCAACAAAGAGGCAGAGCATGAGCCAGATCAGTGGCGAGCGTGAGTTCATTCCGGTACGCATTGCCGTGCTGACCGTTTCCGATACACGGACGCTGGAAAACGACCGCTCCGGCGATACGCTGGTGCAGCGCCTGACCGATGCCGGGCACATTCTGGCCGATCGGGCGATCATCACCGATGATGCTGATCTGATCGCCGCCCAGTTGCGGACATGGATTGCCGACCGCGAGGTTGATGTGGTGATTTCCACCGGCGGCACCGGCGTCACCGGGCGCGACGTCACCCCCGAAGCTCTGCAGCAGGTGATCGAGAAGGACATTCCCGGTTTTGGCGAGCTGTTCCGCTGGCTGAGTTACCAGAAGATCGGCACCTCGACCATCCAGAGCCGCGCCATGGCCGGTGTTGCCGATGGCACCTATATCTTTGCCCTGCCCGGCTCAACCGGGGCCTGCAAGGATGGCTGGGACGATATCCTGTCAACCCAGCTCGACAGCCGGTTCCGACCCTGCAACTTCGTCGAACTGCTGCCGCGCCTGCGCGAGCACCTGCCCCACGACGATCACCACTAAACAGCGTGCGTTCAATGTGACGCCACAGGACAGTTGGTGGAAAAGAATGGGGTCCGGGGCCTTAAGGCCCCGGCGAGGTGTGGAGCAGCGCTCCATGACCCTGTTTTCTGTTTGTTGTGTCCTGTGCCGACCATCCTGCCAACCGGATCAGGCGCGCACCTGCGCCAGCATGGTGACCATTTCACCGCGCAACTGACGGGCAATCCCGGCCACATCATTGGCAGAGCGCGACACATCGTGAGCGGCCTTGTCGGCGTCTTCGACAGCGCGGCTGACCCCACTGACCCCGCGTGAGACATCAACGGTACCCCGTGCCGCCTCGGCCACGTTGCGGGCGATTTCCTGCGTTGCCGCCCCCTGCTCTTCGACCGCAGCGGCAATGTTGGTGGCAATCTCGTCAATACGACCAATGATCGCCACGATCCCCTGAATGGCATTCACCGCCCCACGGGTCTGCAATTGCACGTTGGCGATTTGCTGGGAAATGTCTTCGGTGGCCCGGGCGGTCTGGTTGGCCAGCGTCTTGACCTCGTTGGCGACCACCGCAAAACCCTTGCCCGCTTCGCCCGCACGCGCCGATTCGATGGTGGCGTTCAGGGCCAGCAGGTTGGTCTGGCTGGCGATATCGGTAATCAGCCCGACCACCCGGCCAATCTGTTCGGCGGACACGTTCAGGTCGGCGACCATCTGGTTGGCCGCATCGGCATTACCCACAGCGTCACTGGCGATGCTGTTGGCTTCGGCCAGACGGCGGGCAATTTCCCCCATCGACGCCGCCAGCTCTTCCGAGGCTCCCGCCACCGCTTCGACGCTGGTCGAGGCTTCGGTCGAGGCGCTGTCGATGGTGCCGCACAGCGCATCGGCGTCTTCGGTCGACTTTTCCAGTCCTTCCGCCAGCCCTTGCATGGAATGCGCCGTATCACTCAGCACATGCACCAGCGAGCCAACCTTGTCTTCAAAGTGGTCCGCCATGTCCAGCATCGCCTGCCGCCGCAACCGTTCCTGCTGCGCTTCATGATCGGCATGTTCCCGTTCCAGCCGCTGGCGTTCGGCGGCATTGGCCTGAAAGACCTCCAGCGCCCGGGCCATTTCCCCGACTTCGTCATGGCGGTCCAGACCGTTGATGGTGGTGTGCAAATCACCATCGGCCACCCGCCGCATCGCCCGGGTCAAAGCCCCCAGCGGTTTGGTGATCGAGCCGCCAATCACAAAGGCAATGCCACTGGCAACCAGCATCAGAACCACAGAAATCCCGCCAAACATCGAGACGGCTTCAGCAAAACCTGCATTCATGTCATCCATGTAGACACCGGTGGCAACCACCCAGCCCCATGGCGCAAACGGTGCCCCATAGGCGATTTTGTCGCTGGGCTTTGCGCCTTGGGTCTTGGCCCACTGGTACCGCACAAAGCCGCCACCCTGTTTGGCCTGATTGATCAGTTCCTGATTGATCAACACGCCATTGGGATCTTTCAGCCCCAGTAAGGGCTTGCCCTCCAGCGAGGCATTCTGGCCATGGGCCAGCATCAGCCCGCTCTGGTCCACAATGAACAGGTATTCGCTGCCATCATAATGCATGGCCCGCACCGCATTGCGTGCAGCGTCCTGCGCCTCGGCCTGCGTCAGCGACCCCTTGGCCGCAAGGTCCTGATAATGCTGGATGGTGCTGACCGCCACCGCCGTCAGGGAGCGAATCTTGTTGATGCGTTCGTTCAGCAAACTGTCCCACAGGGCATTTGCCCCCAGCAGGCCGACCACCACCACATTCAAGGCAAGGATGAGGACCGGAAACCACAGGCGGGTAGAAATGCGCACTTTGCCAAGCATCGAAATGCCCCCCATGACAGTTTTATTAAGGCCATAAATTTTATGGCGTCTTTTATGGGGCAAGCCGATGCATGTCTATGAATAAAAAGACTTAAGGATGTATCCGGCCCAGGCAATACACTTTTAATTAGTCTGACCGCATATAATCGAAATCATTGAAATTGTTTATTTACAGATAGTTAGTTATTTTTGGCATGCGCATGCTCTCCGTCCTCAACCAGCCCTATGGGCCATCAGGACCAGTGCTTTCCGGCATTATGGACCAAAGGCCAAGATCAAAGGCTGGCCTCCCACCTGTCGGGAGTCCAGCCTTGGGACCAATCGCCACGGCCCGGAACAACGATGCTCGGGGCAACCTCAGGCACGGACCTGCGTCAACAGCGAGCGGACCTGCCCCTGTAACTGGTCGGCCATGTCGGCCAGCGCATTGGCCGAAGAGGTCATGCTGTGGGCTGCGTCATCGACCACCTCCACCGCCTGCGACACCCCCTGAATCCCGCGCGAGACTTCACCGGTTCCGGTCGAGGCTTCCTGTACATTGCGCGAGATTTCCCGCGTCGCAGCCCCCTGCTGATCCACCGCCGAAGCAATGTCGCCCGCGATTTGCTCGATCTGGCGGATCACGTCGGCAATCCCGGCGATGACCTGCACCACGCCGCGGGTTTCCTGCTGAACGCTGCCGATCTGGGCGGTGATCTCGTCGGTCGCGCGGGCGGTCTGCGACGCCAGTTGCTTGACCTCGTTGGCCACCACCGCAAAGCCCTTGCCGGCATCCCCGGCCCGTGCCGCCTCGATGGTGGCATTCAGGGCCAGCAGGTTGGTTTGTTCGGCAATGTCGGTGATCAGCTTGACCACCGTACTGATCCGCTCGGCGGCCACACTCAGGTCATTGACCATGACGTTGGCCTGATCGGCGTTATCCACAGCCTGCGCTGCAATGGCATTGGCCTCCCCCAGACGGCGGGAGATTTCTGCAATCGAGGCCGCCAGTTCTTCCGAGGCACTGGCCACCGTTTCAACACTGGCCGTCGATTCCGACGACGCCGAATTGACCGAGGCACACATGCAATTGGCCTGATCCGCGGCCTGCTCCAGCCCCTGAGCGGTACCCTGCATGCTGTGGGCGGTCTGGGTCAGCGTCCGGATAATGCCGCCGACGGTATGTTCAAAGTCCGCCGCCATCGCCAGCATCGCCTGTTTGCGGTTTTGCTCGGTCTGGCTTTCCATTGCCGCCTGTTGTTGTTCCAGCCGCTGGCGGTCGCTGGCGGTCGAGCGGAACACTTCCAGCGCCCGCGCCATCGCTCCCACCTCGTCCTTGCGGTCGGTGCCGTCGATGGGGGTAGACAGGTTACCCTGTGCCACCTGCTCCATCGTGCCGGTCAGCGTGGCCAGCGGGCCGGTGATCGACCGCCCCACTGCCAGCGCCACCCCACCCGCCAGCAGCACCAGCCCGGCGGCAGCCCCGACGAACAGCATCAGTTCACGGTGATAGCTGGACACCATGTCATCAATGTAAACGCCAGTGCCGATCATCCAGCCCCATGGCTTGAATTCGACGCTATAGGCAATCTTGTCGGTCGGTGCAGCCCCGGAGGTCCGTGCCCAGCCGTATTCGAGGAACCCGCCGCCCTGCTGTGCCGCCTCGATCAACTTGCGGATCACCGGCAGGCCGTTGGGATCGGTCAGGCCGGACAGGTTCTTGCCTTCCAGTTCCGGTTTCTTGCCGTGTACCAGATTGACGCCTTGCAGGTCATAGACAAAGACGTTCTCGTCCTGATCATAACGTACCGCCCGCAACACCGCCTTGGCAGCCGCCTGCGCCTGGGCTTCGGTCAGCGAGCCATCCTGCTGACGGGCATAAAAATGTTGCGTGGTGGTCAGGGCGATCATGGTTGCCGCCTTCACCTTGTCCATCCGTTCCACGTTCAGGTTATGCCACAGGGCATTGGCCCCCAGCAGACTGACAACCACCACCGTGGCCACCAGAATCGCCACCGGAATCCACAGACGGACGACAATACGCATGCTGGACAGTGTCATGTCTTGAAATCCTCAACCCCGCCGGTCTTTCTTTATCCACAATTAAATCACGGAAATACTCTGCGCGTGTGCGGAATATAACAGTATTGCGTTCTGTTCCCTCGGAAAGTTACCCCCGGACCACCGCTGGCCGCCGTGCAATCCCCACATGCCAGCCCCGCAGGGGCCGGGGCAGACAGAGCGGCCATTAAAGACTGGTCGACAGACAAACTCTGCGGTATTGTCCGGCGCCTTCACTCGTACTTGGACCAGCGTGCGTTAAACCTGACGCAGGCACGCTGGTCTGACCTTTTTATCTGTCGCAGTGATCGCGCGCAAAACCGGGACCACTTTTGCGCTCACTGCTCTAGCCCCAGCCGATCCTTGAGGCCCCCAGTTCATCAGGCTGAGGACAAGCGCGGAGAAAGCCAATGACCGACCGCATTCTGATTGTCGATTTCGGGTCGCAGGTCACCCAGTTGATTGCCCGCCGTGTGCGTGAGACTGGCGTTTACTGCGAAATCCACCCCTTCAACAAAGTCACCGAAGACACCATCCGCGCTTTTGACCCCAAGGGCGTGATCCTGTCCGGTGGCCCGGCATCCGTGACCGGCACCGACACCCCGCGCGCGCCGCAGGGCCTGTTCGGCATGGGCCTGCCGGTGCTGGGGATTTGCTATGGCCAGCAGACGATGGTTGCCCAGTTGGGCGGGGTGGTCGAAAGCTCTGATCACCGCGAATTTGGCCGCGCTTTTGTCGATGTGAACGCCGCCTGCGCCCTGTTCGAAGGCACCTGGGCCGTTGGCGCCCGCGAACAGGTGTGGATGAGCCACGGTGACCGCGTGACCGCGCTGCCCGCCGGGTTCAGCGTCGTCGCCCAGTCCGAAGGCGCCCCCTATGCCGCCGTCGCCGACGACGAGCGCAAGTTCTATGGCGTGCAGTTCCACCCCGAAGTGGTCCACACCCCGCACGGCGCCCAGTTGCTGAAGACCTTTACCCACAGCATCTGCGGCTGCGTCGGCGACTGGACCATGGACGCCTTCCGCGAAACCGAAATCGCCAAAATCCGCGCTCAGGTGGGCTCGGGCCGGGTGATCTGCGGCCTGTCCGGCGGCGTTGACAGCTCGGTGGTTGCCGCGCTGATCCACGAAGCCATCGGCGACCAGCTGACCTGCGTGTACGTTGACCACGGCCTGATGCGTCAGGGCGAGTCCGAGCAGGTGACCCGCGTGTTCCGTGACCAGTTCAAGATCAATCTGGTCCACGTTGATGCCTCCGACCTGTTCCTCGGCCTGTTGGCCGGGAAGACCGACCCGGAAGAAAAGCGCAAGATCATCGGCAAGACCTTCATCGACGTCTTTGAAGCCGAAGCCCAGAAGATCGGCGGCGCTGACTTCCTCGCGCAGGGTACCCTGTACCCCGACGTGATCGAGTCCGTCTCGTTCACCGGCGGCCCCAGCGTCACCATCAAAAGCCACCACAACGTCGGCGGCCTGCCCGAGCGCATGAACATGAAGCTCGTCGAGCCGCTGCGCGAACTGTTCAAGGACGAAGTCCGCGCCCTCGGCCGCGAACTCGGTCTGCCCGACGAGATGGTCGGTCGCCACCCGTTCCCCGGTCCGGGCCTCGCCATCCGCATTCCGGGCCAGGAAATCACCCGCGAAAAGCTGGACATCCTGCGCAAGGCCGACGCCATCTATCTGGAAGAAATCCGCAACGCCGGTCTGTATGACGTCATCTGGCAGGCCTTTGCCGTCCTGCTGCCGGTGCGCACCGTCGGCGTGATGGGCGATGGCCGCACCTATGATTACGCGCTGGCCGTCCGCGCCGTGACCTCGACCGATGGCATGACCGCCGACTATTACCACTTTGACCACCAGTTCCTGTCGCGCCTGTCGAGCCGCATCATCAATGAGGTTCGTGGCGTCAACCGCGTGGTGTACGACATCACCTCGAAGCCGCCGGGGACGATCGAGTGGGAATGATTCAGGCCCATCCGAGCGTATCCGAAATTACGCCACAGCACGATGTAAGCCATTGAAATAAAATAACTATATCTCGGCATCTATCGGCATCTATCGCAGGGCAAGCGAATGGAATGACGGTATGGCTGACGGTATGGCTAATTCTTGATTGATCGCTAAAACCATTATACCGTCAGGTTCAAGAGAGCCTTGACGGTATATTTTTTGGCCTTATCGTTTTGAAAATAAAGCGACAATCCCTCTTCAGAGGCAGTGATTTCGGCCTGACGGTATAATTCGAGACTCTCCCTTGGAAGTCGTCCATTTTTGGAGGGAGTTATGCTGACGGATGCCGCTCTTAAAAGCCTGAAACCAAAAGATAAATTATACAAAGTCGCCGACCGTGACGGTATGTACGCGCTCGTGCAGCCATCAGGCAAAATCGTGTTCCGCTACGACTATCGCTTGAACGGTCGGCGTGAGACCGTCACGCTCGGACGATACGCCCCAACCGACCTTTCTCTGGCACGGGCGCGCGAGAAGCTGATCGATGCCAAGCGAGCAATCGGCGAGGGCCGTTCGCCGGCCCATGAGAAGCAGCGCGAGAAGCGTCGCCTCAAGGAAGCCAAGAGCTTCGGCGAGTTTGGTGAGCGTTGGATGCAAGAGGCGAAGATGGCCGACAGCACCAGAGCCATGCGGCGCGCGATCTTTGAGCGTGACATCCTCCCGACGTTCCGGAACCGCCTGCTGACGGAGATCGATCCGAACGATCTGCGGGCGATGTGCGCGAAGGTCAAAGAGCGCGGGGCACCGGCCACGGCGGTTCATGTCCGTGACATCGTGAAGCTGATCTACGCCTTCGCGATCTTGCATGGTGAGAAGGTCACCAATCCTGCTGACGAGGTTGGCCCGGCCTCAATCGCAACCTTCGTCCCGAAGGATCGCTCACTTTCACCTGCCGAAATCCGGGTCATGCTCGGGCAACTCGAGCATGTGCCGACGCTGCCGACGATTCGGCTCGGTCTGCGCCTCATCCTGCTTACGATGGTCCGCAAGAGCGAACTCCAGGACGCGACGTGGGACGAGGTGGATTTCGAGAACGCCGTCTGGTCGATCCCCAAGGAGCGGATGAAGCGCTCGAAGGCACATAACGTCTATCTTGCCCAGCAAGCGATCGACATGCTCATCGCACTGAAGACGTGCGCGGGTAACTCGAAATATCTGCTTCCCTCGCGGTATGACGCCGATGCTCCGATGTCGCGGGCCACATTCAACCGGATCACGACCGCTGTGGTCGTTCGCGCGAAGAAGGAGGGATTGCCGCTGGAGCCGTTCACAGTTCACGATCTTAGGCGAACCGGCTCGACGCTTCTCAATGAGCTGGGGTTCAACAGCGACTGGATCGAGAAATGCCTCGCGCATGAGGACGGTCGTTCGTCGCGCGGCATCTATAACAAAGCTGAGTATGAGCACCAGCGCCGTCACATGGTGCAGGAATGGGCGAACCTCGTGGACGCCTGGGCCGCCGGTCGGAAGTATGCCCCGACGCTTTATCCACCGTCGATGGATCTGTTGGTGCCGGAACCTACCGTGTGACTGGCCGAGTCTTCCTCAGATGTACGTCGGGAGACGGTGCGCGTTTGACGGCCTTCGCATTCGAAGCCTCACGGCGCATCGCCAGCCAAGCTTCGACTTCTGCCAAATCCCATACGACGCAGCGGGAGGTCAGATAGAATCTCTGCGGAAATTCTCCCCGCTGCTCCATGTCGTAGATTGTGGTGTCGGCAAGCGGGACGATCTGGCGGAGTTGGCTTCGACGAATAGTTCGTTTGCTCAAGGCTGATTGCGGATTACTCATGACGATACCTCAGTTCTAAAATCTGAGGACGATAGAAGCCGATAGTTGTGGGGGGTGGGAATACCTGGCCGAAAGCCAGCGTAGAAACGGCGGCGTTGGCGTAGAATACGGATGGGTTACGCAATGCCATCGGCAGGCTTTCCGTCGTCGCCATGGCAATGCTTAAAGTACGGCCACACCCGCTTGGGCCGCACGCGGTCAGGTATTTTCCGCGCTACGTCTCGCCTTTGCAAAGGCCCGATCGGTGGCGATGAACCGCTCCAGCATCGGCACGATGAGGCGGACGGGATCGGTCGGGGGATGGCCGTTCTCCCGGCCGAGCACCTCGGCATAGGCGGCGAGATCGCGATGCAAGTCGGCGGGCAATTCCACCGACACCTTCACCGGCTTGTCGTCGGCGATCGGGCCGAGCTTCAGCTTGGTCATGGCATGGCTCCGTAGGGTTCGAGCACGAGATCGCGGGTGACGATGACCCGGACGGGGAATCCCGGCCGGATGGTCAGGGTCGGGGCGATGTTGAGCTGGCGCTGGACGATCTGCCGGCCCGTCTGGCCGATGCTGTCGGAAGCACCGTCGCGGATGGCGCTGAGCAAATCGCTCTCGTCGCTGGACGATCCCGTGTTGGCGCCGATGCTGAGCAGCGTCGAAAGCGCGGCCGCCTTGAACAGTTCGCCCCAGTGATAATCAACGCCATCCTCCAGCCCGGCATAGCCTTCGGAGTCCGCGCCCGGCTGGCGCTCCAGCACGATCGACCGTCCATTGGGCATGATGAGCCGGTTCCAGACCAGCAGTACCCGGCGCTGCCCGAAGCCGACGCCGTTGTCGTACTGGCCGATCAGCCGCGTGCCCTGCGGCACGAGCAGGATGCGGCCGGTCGGGCTGTCATAGACGTTCTCCGTCACCTGGGCGGTGATCTGGCCGGGCAGATCGGAGCGGATGCCGGTGATCAGCGCGGCGGGTATGACTGCCCCAGCTTGCAGGATGTTCGGCGAAACCGGAGCCGCAACGCGGTCGGATGCGACGGTGCGCCGGTCTGCCGCTTGGTTGAGGAAGGCGAGCTGGCGGTCCTGGGCCGTGGGCGTCGCCGGCTGCGGCGCGAGGCCGAGGCTGGTCAGGTCCGGCATTGGCGGCGTGGCGGCGACGGTCGCGGTGGCGGACGGCGCGGTAGTCCGCGTCTCGGTCGAAGCGAACAGCCGGCCGGTCCGCGCCGCTTCGATTTCCTGAAGCTGGCGCTGCTCTTCGGCGCTGAGACCCGGCGGAGTCGCGGCGGGTGTGCCAATGCCCGGCGCGGGCACGGGCTGGCCGCGGTTCTGGGCGTCGAGGATCGGTCGCCCGAGGTCGCCAGGCAAAGCGGGTCCGAGGATCGGGCCGGTATAGTCGCGCGGCAGACCATTGAGCCCATCAGCGGTCGCGCGGTTCTCGGTCGAATAGAGTTCGGTGTTTCCGCCGCTGCCATCGCGGGTCTGGAGTGCATAGATCAGTGCGCCGCCGATCCCGACGCTGGCGACCAGGCCGAGACCGATCAGCACTTTGCGCGACAGCCGGGTGACGCGCGGCGGCTCGACCCGAAGGCGCATGGGCGCGACCGGCTCGCCGGTCAGTGGCTTGGCGTCATCGTCAGGTGTCTCGGGCACCGACCCTTTCGTCTTCTCGGAGTCGATGTCGCTCATGATGCGGGCCTGCCATCGGTGCGGGTGATGCGGACACGCTTCTGGCTGTCGCCGGTGCCGAAACGCAGTTCGGCGGCGGCGAACAGCCGGTCGACGATCATGTGTCGGCCGCGTACCCGGTAGTTCACCAGTTCGGAGGTGTTGCCCTCGGGACCGACGACGAAGAGCGGCGGCATCTCGCCCTGCGCGATGCCGCGCGGGAATTCGATGAACACCTGCCGACCATCGTCGAAGGCGCGAAGCGGCCGCCATGGTGCGCGGTCGCCCTTGATCGCATAGCGGAAGGTGACGTTGGCGAGATCGACGCCGCTGGCGACGGGCTGCGCGGCCTCGGCTTGGCTGTTCTGGCGACGCAGGGCGATGAGCTGGTCCTGCGGATATTGCCAGGATACCGAGGCCATGTAGGTGCGTTCGGTCGAGCGCAATTCCATGTGATAGGTGCGCAGGTTGGTGTTGATGACGAGGTTGGTCATCAGCTCGGGCCGCGTCGGCTTCACCAGGATATGCACCTGCTGGGTCGCGCCGGAGCCGCTGAGCGTATCGCCGATGATCCACCGCACGGTGTCGCCGGCGGCGACCGGACCGGACCCGACCAGCGTCTCGCCGGGCTGGAGCGCGATGTCGGTGATCTGCCCGACGGCGGTGTAAACCTGATAGAGCGCGCCGCCGGTATAGGGATAGACCTGCATGGCGTTGATGAAGCCGTCCCGCACCGGTTGGATGCGCGCGGCGGCGTTGGCTTGGTTGACGCGGGCGGCGGGATCGGCCGACTCCGGCGTCTGGCGCGAACGCACCACCGGCTTCATCTGGCCGGGTAGCGGTAGTGGTCGGGGTAGCTCGACGACGGTGACGGGCGCTGGGGGATCGACGGTCTGCACGGCGGGCGCGGCATCGTCGTAGGCGATCTCGGGCGGCTTCTGCGTCGTGGCGCAGCCGGCGAGCATCGTGGCCGACAGCAACAGAACCGCGAACGCAGCTTTACGGAAAGCCGGATTTCCGGCTTCGCACATCAGCGACATGGCGGGAATACGGGTCGCCGGAGATCCGGCGGTCAGTTGAGACGGCCGGATCATTGTCCAAGCTCCTTCGACCAGTTGATGGCGTTGACGTAGATTCCGAGCGGGTTGGCCCGGAGCTTTTCGGCGTCGCGAGGTGGCGCGACAGCGATGGTGAGGATGGCGGTCCAGCGCGAGGTCTCCGCGAGACTGCCATCCTGATAGCGGCGCTCGACCCAGGCGACGCGGAAGCTGTCGGGTGACGCCCGGATGACGGACGACACCTCGATGGCGATCTGTTGCTTGCCGACCTTGGTGAAAGGGTCGTTGACGCGGGCATAGTCATTGAGCGCCATCGCGCCGCGATCGGTGGTGAACTCGTAGGCGCGCAGCCAGTTCTGCCGGACGATGATCGGATCGGCTGGAATGCTGCGAACCTGCTCGATGAACCGCGCGAGGTGCCAGGCGATCTGCGGATCGGTCGGGCGATAGTCGGCGACGGCGGGTGCGATGGCCTGCGCCTGGCCGAGCCGGTCGACCTGCACCACCCACGGCACGATCGAGCCGTTGGCCGATTGCCAGACCAGCGCGCCCGACAGGCCCGCCGACAGGATCAGCGAACCGAAGGCCATCAACCGCCAATTCTTCGCCTGAACGCGGGCCGAGCCGATGCGGTCGTCCCAGACCTGGGCGGCGCGTTGGTATGGGGTCTCGGGTTGCGGCGTCTTGCCGTAATGGGTGGCGGGTCGTTTGAACATCAGCGGTCGCTTTCGGAGAGGTTGACGGAAGAGCCGCCGCCATGGCTGTCGCCGGATTTGACGGCATGGGCGGCGGCCTGAATGCCGTGGGAGGCCTGCTGGCCGCGCTTCATGCGCTTGGCCCATGCTGGCGGGCCGCCAGCATTCGCGGAGGATGAAGAAGATCCGGACGGCCCGTTGGCGGCCTCACCCGACGCGCCAGATGCGGTCTCGCCGGTGACAGAGCGTTCCCCGGCCTGGAAACTGTCCTTCATCGACGCTGCGGCGCGCTTGAACGGGCTGGCGAGGACGGCTCCGGCCTTGGATGCGCCGGTGCTGGCGACGCCCGATGCGCCGCCCGCGCGATAGGCTGCGGTCGCGCCGCCTGCCAGCGTCGCCCCGCCTCGGGCGGCGGCGGCAGCGCCACCGGCGAGAGCCACACCGCCGGACGCGACGGCGCCGATCGCAGCACCTCCGGCGGCGACCATGCCGCCGGCGGCGAGACCCGTGCCGATCGCCGCGCCCGCGCCGAGCTGCGGGCCGCCGGAGACGAGGCCGTTGGCGATGCCGGGACCGAAGATGCCGAGGCCGAGCAGCGACAGCGCGGCGAGCACGATTGCCATGGCGTCGTCGATCGTCGGCGCGGTGCCACCGAAGCCCGCGGTGAACTGGCTGAACAGCGTCGAGCCGATGCCGATGATGACGGCGAGCACCAGCACCTTGATGCCGCTGGAGATGACGTTGCCCAGCACCCGTTCGGCCATGAAGGCCGATTTGCCGAACAGGCCGAACGGGATGAGCACGAAGCCGGCCAGCGTCGTCAGCTTGAACTCGATCAGGGTGACGAAGAGCTGGATGGCGAGGATGAAGAAGGCCAGCAGCACCAGCGCCCAGGCGAACAGCAGGCAGGCGATCTGGATGAAGTTCTCGAAGAAGGAGATCCAGCCCATCAGGCCGGAGATCGATTCGAGCAGCGGCCGTCCGGCGTCGAGACCGACCTGCGCCACCTTGCCGGGGCGCAGCAGATCGGCGGTCGTGAACCCCGTGCCGGACGCCTTCAGGCCGAGACCGGCGAAGCTCTCGAAGACGATGTGGGCGAGATTGTTCCAGTTGCCGATGATGTAGGCGAAGACCCCGACGAACAGCGTCTTCTTGACGAGGCGGCCGAGGATGTCGTCATCGCCGCCCATCGACCAAAACAAGGCCGCCAGCGTCACGTCGATGACGATCAGCGTCGTGGCGATGAAGGCGACCTCGCCCGACAACAGGCCGAAGCCACTGTCGATATATCGGGTGAAGACGGCCAGGAACTGGTCGATGACGCCGGTGCCGCCCATGCCTATTGCTCCCCGGCCATGCTCGGCTCTACCGGCGTGGTCTGTCTGGTGATGGGATCGTCATTCGGGGTTGCGGGCGACGCGGCCTGCGGGGCCGTCGGCGGCTGTTTCCGATCGAGACCGAGGAAGCGGTCGCGGCTCTCGGCCCAGACGCGCAGGCACTCGGCGTCACGCGCGCCGGCCTCTCCGAGGCGCTGGCACCGGCGCTGTCCCTCGCGTAGCGGATCGGGAGCGGACGGCGCGACCATCGGCGTAGCCGAGTTCGCCGGCGGCTCGTCCTGGCGGGTCATCTCGATCGCCGTGGCGGTCACGGCGATCGCGACGAAGATGACCGCGCCGAGGCGCGCGAGGGTCTTGCCGTCCATGGTCGCGCCCTCAGTTGCCGTTGTTGAACATCTGCGCGTTGCCGGGCTGGTAGCCCGTGCCCGGCGTCAGGAAGCGGCGACGCTGTTCGCGGCCCTGTTCGGCGGCAGCCGCGCGTTCAGCCTCGGTCAGGGCCTGCGCCCTGCCGTTGGCGGCGACGACGGCGGTGAGATCGGCGAGTTGCTGGGCCTGGAGCGCGAGGAGCTGGTTACCGGCCTGCGTGGCTTGCAGCGCGCCGGTCGCGGACTGGCTCGATCCGACCAGCGCCGACATCTGGGCGCGGTTGGTGTCGATGTTGCCGACGACGCCGGCCTGCACCTTCATCGCGTCCTGCAAGCCGCCGACGGTGTTCTGCCAGCGCGAGCGGGCGTCGGAGACGAGTTGGCTGTCGGAAGCCGACATCGACACGTTGGCGTATTTCTGGCTGAATATCTGGTCGATCTGCTGGACGTCATAGGCGACGTTCTGCGCCTGTTGCAGAAGCTGTTGCGTCCGCTGGACCGACTGCTGAAGCTGTTGCAGCGAGGAATATGGCAGGCTGGCGAGGTTGCGGGCCTGGTTGATCAGCATCTGCGCTTCATTCTGAAGCTGCGTGACCTGCTGGGTGATCGACTGAAGCGTGCGCGCCGCCGTCAGGATGTTCTGGCTGTAGTTCCAGGGGTCGAACACCGTGATGGCGTAAGCCGGTGTCGTCACCAGGATCGGCGAGAAAGCCAGCGGCACGGACAGGATGGACGCGGCAAGGAAGGTCGCGCGGGAGCGCGTGCGGAAACGACGAAGCGTCATGATAGTCTCTCCATGTTGGTGAGGTCGGGGATGAGGTCGGCGGCCCAGGCGACGCCGCGATGGCGCAGCCACTGGCCAAGAAAGCCGTCGCGGCCATGCTCGGAAACGATGCGGCCGATCTCGGTCTGGTCGGTCTTCGACGATGCGGCGCAGAGCGCCAGCGCCACGTCGGACAGGCCCAACTCGAACAGCCGGTTGCCGCGCCGCGACTGGCAGTAATAGTCGCGCTTCGGCGTCGCCCGCGCGAGGATCTCGATCTGGCGATCATTGAGGCCGAAGCGGCGATAGATGGCGGTGATCTGTGGCTCGATCGCGCGTTCGTTGGGGAGCAGAAGCCGGGTCTGGCAGCTCTCGATGATGGCGGGCGCGATGGCGCTGCCATCGATGTCGGACAGCGATTGCGTGGCGAAGATGACACTGGCGTTCTTCTTGCGCAGCGTCTTCAGCCATTCGCGGAGCTGGCCGGCGAACCCCTCGTCGTCGAGCGCCAGCCAGCCTTCGTCGATGATGATGAGGGTTGGCGATCCGTCCAGCCGATCGCCGATGCGGTGGAACAGATAGGCCAGCACAGCCGGCGCGGCCTCGGTGCCGATCAGCCCTTCGGTCTCGAAGGCCTGGACGGTGGCGGAGCCGAGATATTCGGCCTCGGCGTCGAGCAGCCGGCCATGCGCGCCGCCGACGCAGTAAGGCCGGAGCGCTTGCTTCAGGTCGTTGGACTGGAGCAGGACCGCGAGGCCCGTGATGGTACGTTCGCCGACCGGCGCGCTGGCGAGCGAGGTCAGTGCCGTCCAGATGTATTCCTTGACCTCAGGCGTGATGGCGACGCCTTCACGGGTCAGGATCGCCACGACCCAGTCGGCGGCCCAGGCGCGCTCGGGCACGTCATGGATGCGGGCGAGCGGCTGGAGCGACACGCTCTCTTCCGAACCGTCCGACAGGCCGCCGCCGAGATCATGCCAGTCGCCGCCCATCGCCAATGCGGCGGCGCGGATCGAACCGCCGAAGTCGAAGGCGAACACCTGCGCGTCGGCATAGCGCCGGAACTGGAGCGCCATCAGCGCCAGCAGCACGGACTTGCCGGCGCCGGTCGGGCCGACGACGAGCGTGTGCCCGACATCGCCGACGTGAAGGGATAACCGGAACGGGGTCGAGCCTTCGGTTCTGCCGTACAGCAGTGGGGGTGCTTCGAAGTGCTCGTCCCGTTCCGGCCCCGCCCACACCGCAGACAGCGGGATCATGTGAGCGAGATTGAGTGTCGAGATCGGCGGCTGGCGGACGTTGGCGTACACATGCCCCGGCAAGCTGCCGAGCCAGGCGTCCGCCGCGTTGATTGTCTCGGGCATCGCCGTGAAGTCGCGGCCCTGGATGACCTTCTCGACCAGCCGCAGCTTCTCGTCGGCGATACGCGGATCGTCGTCCCAGACCGTCACCGTCGCGGTGACATAGGCGACGCCGGCATAGTCCGCGCCCAGTTCCTGCAACGCCATGTCGGCGTCGGCTGCCTTGTTCGATGCGTCCGTGTCCACGAGCGCCGAGGCCTCGTTGGTCATGACCTCCTTGAGGATGGCGGCGATCGACTTGCGCTTGGCGAACCATTGCCGCCGAATCTTGGTCAGCAGCTTGGTGGCGTCGGTCTTGTCGAGCAGGATGGCGCGGGTGGACCAGCGATACGGAAAGGCCAGCCGGTTCAGCTCGTCGAGCAGGCCGGGCGTGGTCGCGGTCGGGAAGCCGACGATGGTCAGCACGCGCAGATGCGCCGATCCCAGGCGCGGCTCCAGCCCGCCGGTGAGCGGCTGATCGGCGACGAGCGCATCGAGATAGATCGGCGTCTCGGGCACGCGCACCTTGTGCCGCTTTGTCGAAACGCAGGAATGGAGATAGGTCAGCGTCTGCGCGTCATCGAGCCAGACGCATTCGGGCATGAAACCTTCGACCAGTTGCAGCACGCGGTCGGTGCTATCGACGAAGCCGGTCAGCATCTCGCGGCCATCGACGCCGGAGCGTTCGCGGCCTTCGTACAGCCAGGTCTCGGCGCGTGCGGCGTCCTCGGCCGGCGGCAGGTAGGTGAAGGTCAGGAAGTAGCTGGACTCGTAGTGCGAGGCGGCCTCCTCGAAGTCGGCCTTGCGCTCGGCGTCGACCAGGGCCGACGCCGCATCGGGAAAGGTGCTGTCTGGATAGGACGCGGCCTCATGGCGCTGCGCCTCGACGAAGATCGCCCAGCCCGATCCGAGCCGGCGGAAGGCGTTGTTCAGCCGCCCGGCGACGGCGACCAATTCGGCGGGCACGGCGCTGTCGAGATCGGGGCCGCGGAAGCGCGCGGTACGCTGGAAGCAGCCGTCCTTGTTGAGGACGACGCCGGAGCCGATCAATGCGACCCAAGGCAGGAAGTCGGCGAGACGGGTCGCGGTGCGGCGATATTCTGCGAGGTTCATCATGGGATCGGCCTCCTCACACGCCGAGATGGCCGGGGATGCGCAGATGGCGGCGCACCACATCGACGAACATGGGATCGCGCTTCGCGGCCCAGACGGCGGCGAGATGGCCGACCGCCCAGATGGCCAGGCCGACCAGCCAGAGGCGAAGGCCGAGACCCAGCGCCGCCGCCAGCGTTCCGTTGAGGATGGCGAGGCCGCGCGGCGCACCGCCGAGCAGGATATGCTCGGTCAGCGCCCGGTGGACCGGCACGGCATAGCCCGGCACGGACTGGTCCGGCATCGGTCCGGCATGATCGACCGCACCCGCCATCAGACGAGCGCCCCGCCGCCGAATGAGAAGAACGACAGGAAGAAGCTCGACGCGGCAAACGCGATCGACAGGCCGAAGACGATCTGGATCAGCCGGCGGAAGCCGCCCGAGGTGTCGCCGAAGGCGAGCGCCAGGCCGGTCGAGATGATGACGATCACGGCGATGATCTTGGCGACCGGCCCTTCGATCGACTGGAGGATGGATTGCAGCGGCGCTTCCCACGGCTTGGACGAGCCGGAGGCATGGGCGGCGGGCGCGGTCATCACCGTGATGACGGCGGCGGTGGCCATCAGCGCCATGTGGCGGCGGCCGCGCGAAAGCGTGCGGATCATCGGATATCTCCTGTGAGGTTGAGGACGGGCTGGATGTCGCCGCCGTCGGTGACGGCCGGCACGACGCGGTAATCGCCATCGAGGCCGAGGCCTTCGACGCGGGCGAGTTCGACAAGCCGGCGCTGCGAGCCGCGTCCGGCGAGCACGGCGACGAGATCGATGGTCTCGGCGATCAGCGCGCGCGGCACGGTGATGACGGCTTCCTGAATGAGCTGTTCGAGGCGGCGGATCGCGCCGATGGCGCTGCCGGCATGAATGGTGCCGATGCCGCCGGGATGGCCGGTCCCCCAGGCCTTCAGGAGATCGAGCGCCTCGGGGCCGCGCACCTCACCGATCGGGATGCGATCGGGCCGAAGGCGCAAACTGGAGCGGACGAGATCGGAGAGCGAGGCGACGCCATCCTTGGTCCGCATCGCGACGAGGTTCGGCGCTGCGCATTGCAGCTCTCGCGTATCCTCGATGATGACGACGCGATCCGAACCCTTGGCGACCTCGGCCAGCAGCGCATTGGTCAGCGTGGTCTTGCCGGTCGAGGTGCCGCCGGCGACGAGGATGTTGGCACGCGAGGCAACGGCCGATCGCAGCGCCTCGGCCTGGTCCGGCGTCATGATCCCGGCCGCGACATAATCTGCGAGGGTGAACACGGCGACGGCGGGTTTGCGGATGGCGAAGGCCGGCGCGGAAACGACGGGCGGCAGCAGACCCTCGAACCGTTCGCCGGTTTCGGGCAGTTCGGCGGAGACGCGGGGCGAACCGGCATGGACCTCCGCGCCGACATGGTGGGCGACCAACCGCACGATGCGTTCGCCATCGGCCGGGGTGAGCCGCTCGCCCGTATCGGACAGCCCTTCGGACAGCCGGTCGATCCACAGCCGCCCGTCGGGGTTGAGCATCACTTCGACAACGGCGGGGTCTTCCAGAAATCGCGCGATGGCGGGACCGAGCGCGGTGCGCAGCATCCGCGCCCCCCGCGTCAAACTCTCCGAATTCTGGTGCGATACCGCCATTCCATCCCCGATCTCGCCGGGGACGACACAGACGTTTCCCCAACGGGGATGATTAAAAGAGCCGGAAGTTTGGCTGATTCAACAAGTATCTAACAGCAGGCGGCCATGGCGAAGAAACGGCGGTGATTGGCGGGATCGAATATAGGACGCCGAATATCCAGCGTGTCCGCTATTCTAACTCATCCGCTCCATTACGCCGTGAGTCGATGTCTCGTGACAGGTCTTTCAGGAACCGATCGCTGGTCGCGAGTCGTCTTCCGAGCGATTGCAGGAAGCCGTCGAACCGCTCCGCGCCCTTTGCACGGGCTGACGCCTGGGCGCTGTCGGGCAGCGGCGGGGTTACGGTCAGCCAGAAGCGGATGAACAGCGAAAGCGTCTCGCCGAGGATGGCGAGATCCTCATCCAGGCCATCGACCTGCCGGCCCATCTTGTCCATGCGGCGGGCGAAGACGGCCTCCAGCCGTTCGGAGGCATCGGCCGACAGGAAGGACGCTACGGCGGCTTCGATCACGGCCGACTTCGAGACGTTGCGGCGCAGCGCCAGCGCCTCGACCTTCTTCAACAGGTCCGGCTCGAAATAGACATTCATGCGGGTCTTGGTCTGCATGTCGGCGGCTCCTACAGGTCGATGCCATCTGCCGGGTCCATCGTCGCCTGCCGTGCAACGGACGTGACCTGCTGGCGCATGGTGCGGGATTTGGCGGCGTCCACGTCCGGTTCGTCGTCGAGCACGTCGAACTCACTAGCCACCGGGCGCTCATCCGGCACGATTTCCTCATGCTCTGGCAATTCCGGCTCGCGGCGGATGCCGGCATTGGCGGGATCGGTGGCCGTGGCAGTGGCGTCAGGTGTCGGCGGTGCTGATGGTGCAATGGGCGTCGGGATCGTCAGCGCCGACCAGTCGTCGCCCGATGGCGCTCTCGACGCCTTGGGCTTGGCGGACAGGTCGGGCGGCGGCAGCAACCGCTCCTTGAAGCGGGCGTCCTCGTAATAGCGCGCCTTCTTGGCCCGGATCGGCGGCACGCCCGCGACCAGCAGCAGTTCGTCGCTGGGCGGAAGCTGCATCACCTCGCCGGGGGTGAGCAGCGGACGGGCCGTTTCCTGCCGCGACACCATGAGATGGCCGAGCCAGGGTGACAGCCGATGGCCGGCATAGTTGGTGGAATCGCGCATCTCCGTCGCGGTGCCGAGCGAGTCCGACACGCGCTTGGCGGTGCGCTCGTCATTGGTGGCGAAGGCGACACGGACATGGCAGTTGTCGAGGACCGAATTGTTCGCGCCGTAGGCCTTCTCGATCTGATTGAGGCTCTGCGCGATCAGGAAACTCTTGATGCCGTAGCCGGCCATGAAGGCCAGCGCGGACTCGAAGAAATCGAGCCGGCCCAGCGCCGGAAACTCGTCGAGCATGAGCAGTAGCCGATGCCGGTTGGCGGCGTTCAACTCCTCGGTTAGTCGTCGCCCGACCTGATTGAGGATCAGGCGGATCAGCGGCTTGGTGCGGGCGATGTCTGACGGCGGCACGACGAGATAGAGGCTGACCGGCCGCCTCCCCGCGACGAGATCGGCGATGCGCCAGTCGCAGCGCGCCGTCACCTTCGCCACCACGGGATCACGATACAGGCCGAGGAACGACATGGCCGTGGACAGCACGCCCGAGCGCTCGTTGTCGGATTTGTTGAGCAGCTCGCGGGCCGACGAGGCGATGACGGGATGGACGCCGGCTTCACCCAAGTGCGGCGTGGACATCATCGCGCGCAGCGTCGCCTCCACCGGCCGCTTCGGATCGGAGAGGAAGTTGGCGACGCCGGCCAGCGTCTTGTCTGGCTCGGCGTAGAGGACATGCAGGATCACGCCGACCAGCAGCGAATGGCTGGTTTTTTCCCAATGGTTGCGCTTGTCGAGCGCGCCTTCGGGATCGACGAGGATGTCGGCGATGTTCTGCACATCCCGTACTTCCCAATCGCCGCGCCGCACCTCCAGCAGGGGATTGTAGGCTGACGACTTCGCATCGGTCGGATCGAACAGCAGGACGCGGCCGTGGCGCGCGCGAAAACCCGCCGTCAGGCCCCAGTTCTCGCCCTTGATGTCATGGACAATGACGCTGCCCGGCCAGGTCAGCAGCGTCGGCACGACGAGGCCGACGCCCTTGCCGGAGCGGGTCGGCGCGAAGCACAGCACATGCTCGGGGCCGTCATGGCGCAGATAGTCGCGATCGAGCCTGCCAAGCACCACGCCGTCCGGGCCGAGCAGCCCGGCCGCCGTCACCTCCTCGGGCGAGGCCCAGCGCGCCGAGCCGTAGGTGGCGACGTTCTTTGCCTCGCGCGCCCGAATGATCGACAGGGTGATGGCGACGGCGATGGAAAGGAACCCGCCGGACGCAGCGATGATCGCGCCCTCGACAAAGATCGCGGGCGCATAGGCGTCGTAGGAATACCACCACCAGAAGAACAGGGGCGGATAGTAAACCGGCCAGCCACCCAGCTCGAACCATGGCGTACCGAGTTGCCCCTGAAACCCGAGCCGCCACGCCGTCCACTCGGTCGCGCCCCAGATCGTCGCCAGAACGATGGCGACGACGATGGTGATCTGGCCCCAGAGAACACGGCTTCCCGACATATAGGCTCCAATCAGCAAAAAAGTATGGAGCCGATCAGAGAATAGGCGGTTTAGCGACAGGCAACAGGAAAGAGCAGCGAGCGTGCTGCCGGATACCATGGCGTAGAAATCGGATGGTCCACCGAGATCGTCGCCGCGACGGTCAGCGATCTGTTGCGAGATAGGCTTTCACGATGTCGAGTTGCCTGCTCAACATTCGCACGGCCTGCGTCGGTTCGGGCATCGTCCAGTGGAACCTTTGCGGGTAGCGGAAGGCCTGCATGGCGTGAGGCTGATCCAGCGCTTCCACGAAGGCGGCGAGATCCTCGTCCTCCAGACGGTCCGCGCCACTCCTGATCGCTTTGGCATAGCACCGCTCAAGCCCGTGCCCCATCATCATCAGCCTTTCCTCATTTCGCCCCTGGCGACTGAGCACGGCTTTCAACATCAGCTCCATGGCGTGAGCGACGAGATGGAAGACCGGGATGCGCACCACCTCGGTATCATCCGCGTGATCCGCCAACAGTGTAGCGGCTTTCGTATAGGCTTGGGCGTAGGCGAGATATTGCTGATCGCGACGAGGTTCGGCGTGCCCCGGCGCGCTCATCATCAATGTCCGCGTGGTATGGCGTTCGCTTCCTTGACAGCCTGTTCAAGGATGCGGCGATAACCGATTTTGGTCATCCACTGTGCGCGGGCGAGATGGCTTTCCCAGCATGTTCGCGTCCGGCCGTTTTCAGCAACTGGGTCGCGATGCAACACGATCCTCGCCACCTCCGTCCAGTCCGCACCGTCTGTCTCGGCGTCCAGCAGGCGCAGATAGGTGATGAAATGCGCTTCGTCATAGAGGGTCACGCCCGGCTCCATGGGAGCCAGGTCATCGACATCGGGATCGAGTTCGGGTTTGACGCGCATCGGTCGGTCCTCCCTCGGACCTGCCGCAAAGGCAATCCTGAAATGGGATAATCCTGAATCAGGATTAGCGGATTGGCTCCTCATTTTCAATGGAGAGCTGTTCCGAATGCAGAAAACCTTGCGCTCGCCCCGCCAACAACTTCTTCAGGCGCTTCTCGCGGCAGCACGCAAGGACAGAAATCTAACCCAGGCAGAATTAGCCGAGCGACTGAACAAGCCGCAGTCCTTCGTCGCCAAGTATGAGAACGGAGAGCGACGGATTGATGTTGTCGAGTTCGTGGATATTGCGGCTGCGCTTGAAGTGTCCACCGCTGAAATACTGTCGAGGATCGAATCGGTCGGTCGCGTGTCATGACAAGCAACTGACGGAGAAAGAACCGGCCGAGCGCGCGGCGTGAGCGCCCCTTATGTTGGGGCGATCGAACGCGCAGGCGTGTCAGCCAGCCTCATCGTCTCGGGTCGGGTAGCAGAAGCGTTGGCTATCGAGTCAGGGTTTTACTGAAAGATTCAGACGGGCGGGCCTGAGCACTGGCCTTTTTGGCGAGGTCGAGGAAATCGCGGAGTGCTGGTGCTCGGTTGTTTGGCGACCATACAGCGGAGAAGACGACAGGTCCCGGCTCGTCAAGAACGGGCAGGAACACCACGCCCGGAAATCGGATTTGCGACGTAGCCTCTGTGGCGAGCGTCACACCGTAACCTTGCTCCACCATCGATATCAGCGTCAGCCGATCGACGTCGAAGCACTGGATGGATGGTCGCGGCCAACGCTCGGCCAAGCGTAGCAAGATAAGGTCATAGAGTTGCGGGCCTGTTCCACCATGCCGGACTAGAAAGGTCTCGGCCGAAATGTCTTTCCACAAGACACCTGCGCCGTCGGCAAGTGGATGGGCCGCTGGTAAGGCGATCATCAGTTGCTCGATCCATATTGGCTTGGAATGACAATCGGGAATGTCCGGTGCGCCCAGCACCAACGCGACATCCAGATGCCCGTCACGCACCTGCTTCACCGCGTCCCCGGCGCTGCGCTCAGCGATCTTGATATCGACGCCGGGGTGCATTTCGCGGTAGCGGTTCAGGAGACCTGCGAGGAAGCCATTGGAGATCAGGGCATATGCGCTGATGCGGAGATGCCCCTGTTCGCCGCGCGCCAGCAAGCCAGCGGTCTTTACCGCGTGGTCAAGGTGATCGATGCCGACCGCCACCTGATCGACGAAATGCCGGCCGGCCTCGGTCAGCCGTACGCCGCGCGGCAGGCGCTCGAACAGCAGGATGCCAAGATCCTGCTCCAGCAGCTTGATGCGGGTGCTGACGCTGGACTGGCTTACGCCGAGAGCATTAGCGGCGTGACGAAAGTTCAGGTGCTCCGCCACGGCCAGCATCTGCATCAATGACGCCAACGGAATCCTCGAACCCAGAGGCGAGCGTGCGCCGCCTCGTCGTAGCGTCCTCTCATCGTTGAGCTGAAGGGAGGAAAGCCGCCGCATCGCCTATACCTGTCGCTCGGCGTTGCGATGTGGCGACACTCCCATGCGCGTGCTCAATTGCGTTTTCCATTGCGCTGAAGCAGCAGCACGATGATACCGACGATTGCGGCTACCGCGCCGACAGGCGCTGTGGCCGCCAGCCCCAGACTTCCGATCACGCCACCGCCCAGGATCGAGCCAAGTGCGATGCCGGAATTGAACCCGGCGATGTTGAGGCCGGCGGCGGCGGCGAGCGCATGGGGGGCGTGCCGTTCCGCGATGCCGATCACGCGCGCCTGCATGGCGGGAACCGCTGCATAGGTCAGCGCCCCAAGAGCCGCGATCAGCACCGTCATGATGGGAATAGAGCCGGCCGCGGGCCACATTGCGCCGAGCACGAGAGCCAGGCCAACCAAGACGATCATCACCGCCTTGTCGGGTCCAAGCCGGTCGGTCATGCGCCCGCCAACGATATTGCCGATCGCTGCGGCGACACCATAGACCAGCATCATCGCGGCGACGACAGGCGCATCCATGCCCGTCACCTCGATCAGCAACGGCGAGATGTAGGAAAACAGGGCGAATGATCCCGTATAAGCCAACACGGTGATCAAGGCTGCGCCAAGAAGCCTGCGATCGAATAGCGCGACCAGATTGTGGAAGGCGTCCTTTGCCACACCGCCATCCCTGCCGTTTGGCATCAAAAAGGCCAGCCCAAGGAAGCCGATAGCGCCACAGGCGGCGACGCCCATGAAGATTGCCTGCCAGGTCCAGATGCCGCCGAGGAATGTCCCGATCGGCACGCCGAAGGCGAGCGCCAGCGTGAGGCCGCCAAAGACGACGGCAACGGCGCTTCCGGCGCGCTCCGGCGCCACCAGCCGGGTGGCGGCGCTGGAGGCGACAGCAAGGAAGACGCCATGCCCGAGGCCTGATCCGAACCGGGCTGCGAGCAGCGAGTTCAGATCGCCAGACAAACCCACAACGAAATTGCCGACGGTGAACACCGCCATGGCCGCCAGCAACAGATGCTTGCGGCTCCAGGGGGCGGCCAATGCGGTAAGGATGGGTGCCCCGATGGTAGCGCCGAGCGCGTAGGCGGCGACGGCGCCGCCGACCTGATCGACGCCGACATGGAGATCGTTCGCGATGGCCGAGACGAGGCCGATGGTGACAAACTCGGTGAAGCCCAGCGCAAATGCCGAGAGCGCGAAGACATAGATGACGAGCGGAATGCTCCGGGCATGCGGCGTGGTCATGGAAAGTAACTTTCTTTATTGGTTGCTAAGACCCGGCTCAATCGGCTGAGGCGAGCGCCAGTGCTTCAAGGGTCAGTTTGGCGGTCAGCGCCGAGGATGCCGGGTTCTGGCCCGTCACGAGCCGGCCATCGGCAATGGCGAACGGCTGGAAATCAGCGATGCTCTCGTAGCGGCCGCCTAACGCGCGCAGGCGGGTTTCCAGCAGGAACGGGACGGCCTCGGCCAGCCCTACGGCTCGCTCCTCGCTGTCGGTGAAGCCGGTGACGCGCCGACCTCTCACCAGCGGCGCACCCGTTTCGTCCTTGACGTTCACAAGGCCAGCCGGACCGTGGCAGACGGCGGCGATCACCTTGCCCTGCGCCCATACCGCATCGAGAAGTGCAGCGAGCGCCGTGCTTTGCGGCAAGTCCCACATCGTTCCATGCCCTCCGGGCAGAAACACCGCGTCATAGGTGGATACGTCGATGTCCTCGACGGCCGTGGTCGCTATGAGCGCGTCGGACGCCTCTCCGTCACCCAGGAAGCGATCCACACTATCCTCGTTCTCGCCTCTGGCTTTTACCGATCGGGGATCGACCGGCGCCGGACCACCTTTGATGGAGGCCAGCGTTATCGACGCGCCGGCATCGACGAAGGCGTAGTAAGGTGTCGCCAGTTCCTCGAACCACAGGCCGGTCGGTTTGTCGGTCTCGCCCATCGTGGCACTGGAGGTAAGGATCATCAGAATCTTGAGCTTGGTCAGCATCGGGGCACTCCGGTTGTTGCCCGGAACATGCCTCACGCCAGTACACGACAAAAATCATTCCTTATGCTATCAGCCATAGAAATAACTATGGCTCCATGCTCATGAACTACCTCATCTATCTGCGCACCTTCCTCGACACCTACCGCGCCGGCTCGCTGACCCGCGCGGCCGGGCGTCTCGGCATTACCCAGCCGGCAGCGTCCGCGCACATCGCCGCGCTGGAGGAGATGCTGGGCAAGCCGCTCTTCATCCGGCAGGCGCGCGGGGTCGCCCCGACGGCCGCGGCTGACGATCTCGCCCGTTCGATCGCCTCCCAGCTCGACGGGATCGAGGCGACCATGGGTGCGGCGCAGGCGCGCTCCAGCCATTTGAGCGGCACCGTCCATCTGGTCGGCCCGGCGGAATATCTTTCCGCACGCATTGGCCCCGCTTTGGCACCGCTCGTCGGGGAGGGTCTGCGGCTACGCATCCAGACTGGCAATCGCGAGCGCATCTATGCGGCGCTTGACGCGGGCCATGCCGATCTTGCCGTTACCGCGTCGCCGCCGGACGGAAGCGTCCATGGCTTTGCCGAACTGGGTCGGGAACGCCTGATGCTGGTCGCTGCTCCGGCAATCGCAGAGCGGACCAAGGCGCGCACCGTCACGGCAGAGTTCCTGTGCGGTTTGCCCTGCATCGCCTATGATGAGGCACTGCCGTTGTTGCACCCGTTCTTCGAGCACGTCTTCGGCAAGGCCCCCGACATGCAGGCCGTGGTGACGGCACCGGACCTGCGTATCCTGATCGGCATGGCCCAGGCCGGAACGGGATGGACGGTGCTGCCGGACTATCTATGCGCCGAAGCGCTGGCGAGCGGGCAACTCGTGGAACTGCCGACGACGCGGCCGGGGCCTGACAACACGCTCTATCTCGTCTGGAACAAGACTGCGCTCCGCCATCCTCGTGTCGTGCATGTCAGAGATTTCCTGCTGCGGGCGATTTTGAGCGCGTAAACGTGGATGAGTGGGAGTCGTTGCAATCCCAGCCTGCGCGTCTTGCTAAGCTGTCGCGACACTCTGAATGAAGCCGTCACCTCTCGGCCGAGTTGGCGGTCGCCTTTGAAATCCTCAGATGGGCTGCGCCGACGACCCCATCCGAACTGCGAGGTCGAGGAGGTTTTTGAGCGCGGGGCTTCCGTTGTGCGGCGACCAGACAGCGCTGAACCGGGCTGCTTCGGGCTCATCACCGATCGGGCGAAACACCACGCCAGGGAAAGCGACATGGCTTGCGGCCTCGGTTGTCAGCGTGATGCCGTCGCCCATTGCGACCATATGCATGAGCGTATCCCGGCCCACATCACGACGTTGGATCTGCGGGGACGCTCCGTGCTCCGCGACGCGGCGCACCACATGTTCGAACACCTGGGGCCCCGACGTCCCAGTGCGGACAATGAATGTTTCCCACGCGAGGTCGCGCCACATGACGGATGAAGACGACGCCAGCGGATGCGTGCTTGGCAGTACGACGACGATGGGTTCTCGCCACAACTCGCGGGAGTGACAGTCCGGCGGCGGCGGCGTGTTGACGACGAAAGCCACATCGAGCTTTCCATCCCGAACCAGCCCGACCGTTTCTGACGACCGGCCTTCAGCGATGACTTGTTCGATGCCGGGATAGGCCTTGCGGTAGAGCTGATGCAGTTCGGCGAGGAAGCCGGCAGCTATCGATGTGTGGAGGCCGATGTGAAGCCGTCCCTCGGTCCCTTTCGCGGCGGCGCCTGCGGTTCGGACGGCCAGGTCGAGGTGGTCGATCCCGATCGAGACCTCAGCGACGAAATGGCGTCCGGCTTCAGTGAGCCGGACGCCGCGATGCCGTCGTTCGAAAAGCTGGACACCAAGCTTCTCTTCCAGTCCCTTAATCCGGGTGCTGACGCTGGATTGTGTCACGCCGAGCACATTGGCGGCATGGCGGAAGTTCAGCATCTCGGCGACGACGACGGCATGCCGCAGGGAAACCAGGGGAATACCACGCAGCATGTCACACCGCATTTCAGACACAGCCTTTCCTTGCTTTGTCCACCTCCAGCGCATCTGCGCCTCAATCCTTTTCGAGCTTGCGGATAATTGTCACGCCACCGGCAAGGGCGATGACCGCCAGCATCACCGCGAATAGCGTTGCGCCGAGGGGAAGCCCTGCCTTGTCGATGACGAATCCCGTGGCGACCGGCATTAGCCCTGCGGGGATATAACCGCCGATGTTGAGGACGGCGTTGGCTTCGGCCCGATGGCTGCCCGGCACATGCAAACCGATCAGGGTCAGCCCGCCAAGCTGTCCGAGGCCTTGGCCGGTTCCGGCGAGAAGCGCTGCAACGATTAGAGCGGCGGCACTGGACGAGATCACCGCCAGTGCAATCCCTGTCATGGACAGGATGGTCGCGGCAGCGCCGCATAGGAAGATGATGCGGACAGAGAACCGGCGGGCTGCGAACTGGATACTGGTCGCAGCCAGAAACATGGCGCAAGCCATGCTTCCGGCAATCAGCGGACTCGTCACGCCAATAAGATGTGACAGCAGCGAAGGGCCGAGTGCCAGCACGAAGGAAGTCGCGGTGATACCCGGCCCGAAGATTGATATCCCGAACAGAAGATGATGATGGTTGGCAGCTGGGACGTTCGGCAGGTGCAAGCGCCAGCCGTTATCTGCCTTCGTGCCGTGGTGTTTTAACGGTAGGATCAGCAGCGCGATGAGTGCTGTCAGCAACACGGAGAGTTCGACGGCGAAAATCGGGATCACCGGGTTCATCATCGACAGGGCGATACTGCCGGCGAGCAGCGGTCCGAGACCAGCTCCAAAGACCATGGAAACGGAAGCGATCAGCGAGGCTTGTCGTTTCCGCTTGGGCCCACCGAGATCGACCACCGCCGCCATGCCGGCCGACACCACGACACCGACGGCGACGCCCGACAGGAAGCGGGCAGCAATGAGCATGACCACCGAATGGGCGTTGCCGAAGAGCAGGCAGGCGACCAATGCCGCCGAGAGGCCCGGGAGCAATACGGGTTTCCGCCCGTAACGGTCGGAGAGCTGCCCTGCTATGAGCAGGGTCAACAGCAAACCGAGGATGTAGGCGGCGAAGATGATAGTCAGCGTGGCCGACGAGAAGCCGATTGTCGCCTGCCACCGCACATAGAGCGGCGTGGGCGAGTTTGAGAGTGTGAAGACGGCGGTGACGATCCAGGCTGCCGCCCATATACGCCATTGCGGATGCTCTTTGGTTTCGAACGCAGCTCGCGTCGACAGCGGCACGCGCTCAATCCTCATATGCCACACCGTAGGCCAGCTTTTTTCGCTCGATCCGCGCGAAGCCGGGTTCGCCCAGGTGCATGCCCGCGATCAGCAGTTGCTCGGCGGCCACGCAGTCCAGAAGCCTCGACCGCGTGTCGGCGGCGAGATGCGCATCCTGATCGAACGCGATCGACACCTCCGGGCGCGGAACCTGAATTTGCGGGAAATGAACGATGTCGCCCCAGACCAGCAGGCTCTTGTCACCTGAATCGAGCCGGTAGCCGGTGTGTCCGGCCGTGTGTCCCGGAAGCGGCATCGCCATGACGCCGGGCAGCACCTCGCCGCCCTCAAAAGTGCGCAGTCGGTCGCGATAACCATCGAACGCCTGGCGCGCCACGAGGAAGTTGCCACGCGCGCGATCTGGCGCGCGGCTTAGATTGCCGTCATCCTGCCAGAACGCGACTTCCCGATGGTGCGCGACAAGCTCGGCGTTTGGGAAGACGGCTTCGCCTGAAGCGTCCATCAGCCCCCCGACATGATCGGGATGGGCATGCGTCAACAGGATCGCGTCGATCTCGGAAGGCTGGATGCCAGCGAGTAGCAGATTGGTTTTTAATCGACCGCCCCACTGCTTGAAACCGCCTGCTCCTGCGTCGATCAGGATCGTGCGACCGCCGCTGCGCACCAGGTAGCAGTTGATATGGATCGAGGTTTGATCCGTTATCCCCGCATTTTCCTGCATACGGGCGGCATCGGCCTGGTCGATATTCGCGAGGAAATCGAAACTGGCGTGGAGATAGCCATCGCTGACGGCGGTGATTGTTAAGTCACCGATCTGTTGGCTGGGTAATGCGAAACTAGACATTGGTTTTCTCCTGGCATCCGCTCAATTTCGCGCGTGAATGCTCGACGCTTCATAGCCAAAGCAGCGGATGCGCGCGGTGAGGCCAGCGTTGCGCGTTATGGCGTTGTCCAGCCCCTCCATGAACCGCTCCATGACCGGCGGCGTTCGAAATTGCTCAAGGCGATATTGGATTTCAGCGAAAGCGGGGTGCCCCCGGCCATGCCGGACAGCGACATAGACAATATGCACGTTCGCCAATGCGGCCCGGAGAATGCCGGTGCAAAGTTCTGTGCATTGCTCCGTGAGGTCTGCGAGTGCTTCGTCCGGCGGCATCCTGTCTGCGGAAATATAGATCGTGACATTCGGCATCGGTGCTACCGCGCCTTCCCGACGGCGGCGTCAACGTCATTCGTCAACTGCGCCGTCATCGGCACATAGACATGGACGCCTTCAGATAGATGCTCGATGTCAGACACGCTGCCGCGCTCCACCTTGGCGAGCCAGCGGTGTTCCGGGAACTTCTCCATAGCGACCGCCTGCATCGCATATGGGGTGAGGCCCAGCCGGATCAGAGGTTCGGGGCCTGTGGCGCTCAACGCCAGATATTCGCCCTCACCAATGCCCGGCGCGCGGTCGATGCCGCCATAGAGGTTCCGGTGCCAGTCGGTGATGTGCTGTTGCCAGCGTGCGAAATTGCCGCCGCCCTTATGGCGGTATTCCTCGCCCGTCAGGATGTCGAGGCCGTCGATCGAGTGTAGAGCGAGATAGACGGGGCAGCCACGGCTCAATGCCTTGAACCGCTGCGAGGTGTGGAAGCCGCTCACTGAAATCAGGGCTGGCAGTTTGTCCAGGCTGTAAAAGTCGTTCCATTCCGCTTCGCTGCCCGGATCGGCAAAACTGCATTCTACCGTATAGATCATTGTACCACCTTCGACCGAAAGCACGTAGCTTCGGGCCTTGTCTATCGTTGATATTTTCTCATGATAGACTGGAGATATCCGCCCATATATCGACAATGGATCATGCTTCAGTGATCTAATATCAAGGTGACGGCGGATAGATTGCCGAGCCATCCCGTGAGGAACCATCATGCGCCGCAAGATTCCCAGCAATTCCGCACTCATGGCGTTCGAGACGTCGGCTCGTCATGGGAGCTTCGCTCGCGCAGCCGACGAACTGGCCCTGACCGAAGGGGCGATCAGTCGGCAGATCGGCCGGCTGGAAGCGTTCCTCGGCGTCACGCTGTTCGAGCGGATCGGTAATCGCGTCCGGCTTTTGCCGAATGGAGAACGTTATGCGGTTCAGGTCCGCGAGGCACTCGACCGGCTGGAGCGCGACAGCCAATATCTGATGGGGCAGCCGAGCGACGGCGCGAGCCTAGACATCGCAATCTTGCCGACGTTCGCCACGCGTTGGCTCATCCCGCGTCTGAAGCCGTTCCAGGAGCGGCATCCGCATATCACTCTGCATCTTGCGGAACGGATGGAGCCATTCGTTCTCACTGGCAGCGGGTTCGACGCTGCTATCCATTTTGAGCATCCTGCCTGGACGGGAATGCGGACGCACCGCTTGCTGCATGAGGTGCTAGTTCCGGTCTGCCATCCGGCGCTGATCAGGGGCCGAGACCCTGCCACAGCCCTCGATGCGCTGCCGCGGCTCCATCGCCGCCAGAACCCGGACGCCTGGCATCGTTATGCCGAAGAGGCCGGCGTCGTGCTGACCCATCCTGCGATCGGTCCTCGCTATGATCTTCACTCCATGCAGATCGAAGCCGCGTTGGCTGGTCTCGGCGTTGCGCTCGTGCCGCGCCTCTATATCGAAAGCGAACTGGCGGAAGGTCGCTTGGTCGCGCCTTGGCCTGATGGGCAGTCGATTTCCAAGACCTTCTGCCTCATCCTGCCGGAGCCGATCCGACTGAGCGAAGGTCCAATACAGGTGTTCGCAAATTGGCTTCTCAAGGAGGTGCAACCGTCAAACTCAACGCTTTGAAGGCGACCTCAGCATCCGTCACAATCCAAGCCCCTTCTGCCGCCCTAATTGCCACGACACCGCCCCCCCTTGAACAATCCCTGTCACCTCCTTGCCAAGCTGCCGGTCAATCACCGGCCGCCACGGGGCCAGCGTGAACTCGTGGCTCTTCTCGACGATGGCGAACTTGCCGCTGGTGAGCTGGACCGTCCCGGTGAAGGTGCCGCTGACGGTCTCGCCGTCGTCGGCCGCACGGAACGGCACCGGCTTGGTGGTCGCCAGTCCCGCCCCGGCGCGGGCGACCTCTCGCGCCTCCAGCGTCGATAGAAGATCGCGGCGATAGAAGACGCGGCCATTCTGCTGGCGGGTGGCGTCACCCTGTTCGATCAGATGTTCGCGGCGGCGATCCATCGCCTGGCTGACCTCCTGTCCAAACCCCGCCGGCGATAGATCGGATGGGCCACGCCCGAGCAGCCTGCGGTCCAGCCAGGTCGCCCCGTCCGCCGTGATCTGCTTTTCCAGATCGAAGGTGGAGAGGACGCGGATATTAAGCTGGCGACCATGGCCGGCGTCATGGGCTGAGGCGCGCGCCTCGAAATCCTGCGGGATACGCCACTGGTCGGCGTCGATCCGCTTGACGATGCCGGCGCGACGCAATGCCTCCAGCCGGCGAACATGGGCATCAATGAACCCGTCATAGTCGCCGCCCGGCACGCGGCCATCGAAGCGCGCCTGCTCCAGATGGCGGCTCGGCCGGTAGATGCCGTCCTCGATCATGCCGGCGATGATGCGGTCGGCCGGGCGCGGTCCGGCGTCGATCGCGCCGATCTCGATGACGCTGCCGATCCGGGCATCCGCCACCTTCGCCTGATCGACGCCGGAGATGTGGTGCGCGCGGCCATCGATGCCGTCGATCACCAGCGTCAGGTTCTCGCCCAGTTCGTCGGAGAGATGCTTGTCCATCACGCGACCGACGACCGGCGTCGCGGGCGCGGTGTCGTGAATCTGGAAGCTCATCGGATCGCGGTCGTGGCCCTCGGCGCGCATGGCCTTCTGCATGGTGCGGACGATGTCGCCGCGCTCGCCCATCTCGCGCAGCATCGGCTCCAGCCGATCGCTAAGTTCCCAGACGCCGGGCGACCGCTCGGTGGCGAGGCCCATCTTCTCCAGCTTGCCGAGACGGAGGATGCGCAGCGTCCGATCCTCCTGGCCGCGCAGGTCCTCCGACGCAGGGCGGAGGTCAAGCGCACCGCCTTCGGCCTCGTTCAGCATCGCCCGGTCGATGCGGGTGAAGCGGTCCTGATCGATCTCGGCTGTCAGCTTGCGGCGCTGCTCGATCTCGGTGACGGGACCGAGTTCCAGCGTCGCCAGCTCGCTCGCTCGTTCGCGGATGCCATTAGCGAGATAATCGCCGTTGATGACCAGATCCTCGCCGAGATCGTCGCGGCCGTTGACGATGACATGGACATGCGGATGGCCGGTGTTGAAGTGATTGACCGCGACCCAATCGAGCTTGGTGCCGAGGTCGGCTTCGAGCTGGCGCATCAGGTCGCGGGTATGGCCGGTCAGGTCTTCGATCTCCGCGCCGTCTTCCGGCGAGACGATGAAGCGGAACTGGTGACGATCGTCCTTGCCGCGATCGAGGAATGCGTCGCCATCGGCGCGGTCCTCGGTCGCCGAATAGAGCCGGCCGCGCTCGCCATCGCGCGAGGTGCCGTCGCGCTGGATGTAGCGCAGATGGGCGGCGGCCTTACCGGTCTTGCCGGCGGCGCGGACGGATCGTGATTTGACGATGACGCGACGGCTGCCGGGCTGGCGATGGCTCCACCCGTTCGACAGGTTGCGGGAGCGGACGAAGGCCGCGCCGCGCCCGCGCTTGACGCCCCGGCCGGAGGCGACCGAGCCATTGCGGCTGGGTTTGCCGGATGCTCCGGCGTTGCCGCGCGACACCCGACCGGAGGCCGCGCCGTGCTGGCGGGCGATCTTGCGGACCTTGGTGAGGAAGCTCTTGGCCTGGCCGGCCTTCGACGCATCGGAGCGGATACGGCCGGGCTTTGGCCGGAAGCGGTTGTCGTCGTTGTCGCTCATCGACGGCAACCCGGCCGAAAACGCCGCGTTCGGCCAAGAGTGCCGCGAATAACGCGGCAGTTGCTGGGTTTGCGGCAACTGGCGGCACCATGCCGCCCTGACGGCGGTGCCGTCCTCAACAGTGTGCAGACAAGGACTTGGCCCCCGGATCGGACCCATGGGGTGCCGTCCGCTTTAATCTTGCCCTCCTCCCTCTCTGCGCCTTCTGCCCATCCCGACCCTGATTCGGCCTGACCCCACCCATACAAGCTGCACACTGGAAAGGACCGCCAGCCGTACCCTTGCGCCATGCTCATCGCGGGCCTCCCGTTTCCGCGCGGGCAACAAACAGGCCGCCCGACTGCGGTACGATCGCGGAGAGATTGCGCACGGGAATTGCAGCCGGAGTGTCGCTGGATTGCGCGCCGACCTGCACAGGATCGGCGGAAGTTGTGCGCTCGGCCTGTGCGACGAACAGCGGCGCGCGGGTCCAAGACCGAGGATCTGCCGACACGACGGCGACCGGCGCGGTGATCTCGCCGCCGCCGATCTGCGGTGCGAGCGTGGCGACATAGGCGCGGGTTTCCGCTGGCAACGGTCGGCCCGCGAGATGTTCTTCGTAGCGGCCCGGTCCGGCATTGTACGCCGCCAGAAACCCCTGTGAACTGTAACGATCATGCAGTTCTCGCAGATACGCCGCACCCGCCAGAATGTTGTCGCGTGGGTCGTAAGGATCGCTGCCGAGCCGATGGCGGGTGCGCAAATCCGCCCAGGTCGCGGGCATGATCTGCATCAGGCCCATCGCACCTTTGGGCGAGACTGCGCGCACCTCGTTGGCGCTTTCGACGCGCATGACCGCCCTGATCCACACCGCCGGAATGCCGAACCGCTGCGCCGCCTCGGCGATAGGCGCGGCATAGGGATCGATCGCGGTCTGACGCTGAACCGGCTCGGGCTGCGCCGAACAGGGCAGCGGCATTGCGACGGCGAGCACAGCGGAAAACAGAATGACCGCCGATCGGACGGGCGTTCTGTCTCCGCATCGACGCCAGCCTGCCAGCGTGCTCGCTGCGTTCAAGGGGGCGCGCAAAGCGCCGATCTTCGATCGCCCTTGACCTTCGCTGCGCGCGCCGGCCGACCTGGGTTCGAGCGGGACGGAGAGATGAGACGGCTTTCGAGCGGACAGAGGGATAGACGATCGAAAGAGGATCGTGCGCGCGAACTGGCTGACGATCTGCATGGCGTCAGTCCTTCCCATCGCGCTTGACGGGGCGCGTCCAGTGCAGCGACCAGGCGGCCCCGCCGTCATCGTCGCGGAACAGATTGGCGCGGATCGGCTGCGGCAAGGCGGGGTCGTCGATCAGCAGCGAGATGTATTCACCCGCGCGCTCGCCGGTACGTTTCCAGCCCGCGCCGATCTCCGGCCCGTCGTCGTCGCCGTGGTGGATGCGATAGTCCGGCGCGTTCTCAGCATCGGACGGGTCGGCAGCAACGATGGTGAGTTCGCGGAAGAGCGTGAACGTATGAATGCGCCCGACGAACCCCGTCGTCTTGCGCGTAAACTGGCCGATCTGCGGCATGGAAGTCTCCTCGATGCTGAGGGTGGGTGAAAGCCGGCGAGCGCCATGCCCGCCGGAATCGTGGCGTTCAGCGCGTCGCGGCGCGCCAGACGAAACGACCGTCGCCGTCCTCGTCGGTGTAGATCGGCGTCGCGCGGCCGATGACAGAGCGAACCGGGATCGGACCGAAGTAGCGGCCGTCCAGGCTGTCGCGGACATCGGCGTTCATCAGGAATATCTCGTCCCCGGCGATGCGGCGGCAGCCGTTCCACACCGGTAGTTCCCGGCCCGAGCGGTCGCGGTCGAGCGCCGCGCCGAGTTCGACGCCATCGACCGTGATGGTGCGGCGGATACGGCAGACCTCTTGCCCCGGCAGCCCCATCACGCGCTTGAGCAGCGGCACGCCGCGGCCGATATAGCCGCGCTCCACCATGAAGTCGGCGAGCGGCTTTGGCGGATCGACCGCGACCAGATCGGTGTCGGTGAGATCGCCGGGCGGATCGATGGCGTAGAGGCCGATCGGCGCGCTGGCGGAGACGTTCCAGACCAGCCGGGTCGGCGTCGGGATGAAGGACGCGATGGCGACGCCCATGATCAAGAAATACGTCACCATCACATAGCCGAAGCGGGTCATGGCTCGGCCCTCCGGCGCTTGAGGAACGCCCGATGCTGTTCGGCGCTGTAGGCGCGCGGTTCATGACCTGCGGTCAGACGGTTGTGGACGTGTCGCCAATGGTCGGGCGAAACATCCTCGGGATCGATGCCGATCGCCTGGATGGCGTCGATGTGCCGGAGCACCTGTTCGACCCTGGGCCAGCCGTCGATCTTGAGCAGGATCTCGCCGCCGGGCCGCACGAAGGGCAGCGTCTGATAGGGTTCGCCGGGCGCAACCGCGCGCACGATGCCGATGCGGGAAATGATCGTGCCGAAGTCGTTCGACGCCCAGCGGACGAAGGCGAAGATGGCACCATGCCGGAACGCGAAGATGCGACGACGGCGGTCGATGATGGTTTCTTCCGCGAGCGGACCAAAGCGAACCCAGTGCTCGATCTTCTTTTCGATATGGGTCAGTTCGACATGCGTCAGGTCGTCGGAGGGATGCACTGACGGCGCGGAGCCGCTGCGCACGCGGGGAGCCGCGTTGCCGGTCATGATGGATCTCCTTCGGTGGTGGGGAATTCGCGCGCGAGCAGCGCGCGCAGCATGTCCGCGACGGTGACGCCGCGCTGGAAGGCAACGATCTTGATCCGGCCGCGCAGCTCCGGCGTGATGTCGATCGTCAGCCGGGCCGTGAACGCCGCGCCGTCGCCGGTGCGGTCCGGTGGCGGTTCGCTGGCCTTGATCCAGCTCTCGGGATCGGCGGGACGCGCCGCGAAGCCGCGTTTCGGGGATCGCTCGCTCATGGCGCGATCCTTCCGATGTTGAGGCGGCCGATCTCGGCGGCCAGCGCGGCGATCTCGCGCGCGGCCGAACTGTCCGCGTCGATCTCCGATGCGAGCCGCCCGGACTGCGCGGCGTCGGCGAAGACGACGCGCTGGCCGATGGTGGCGGCGAGCAAGGGCGGATCGTGGTCGGCCAACGTCTCGGCCGTTTCACGGGCGATGACGGTGCGCGCGCCGCAGCGGTTGAGGACGAAGCGCGCGGCCAGCTCGGGCCGGTAGATGCGTGCTTCCGCGAGGAGAGCCAGCATCTCGGCGGAAGCCCAGCCGTCGAACGGCGACGGCTGTACGGGGATCAACACTAGGTCGGCGGCGAGCAGCGCCGAGCGCATCAGCCCGGCGACGCGCGGCGGCCCGTCGATGACGACGTGATCGACATCGCGCGCCAGCTCGGGCGCTTCCCGGTGCAGGGTGTCGCGGGCCAGGCCGACGACGCCGAAGAGCCGTGGGCAACCCTCACGCGCCCGCTGCTGCGACCAGTCGAGCGCCGAGCCTTGCGGGTCCGCATCGATCAGGGTGACGCGGCTGCCGGTCCTCGCCCATTCGCCTGCGAGATGCAGGGCCAGCGTCGTCTTGCCGACGCCGCCCTTCTGGTTGAGTAGCGCGACGATCATGGCACGCGCCTCGATCGCCCGGCGGCACTGGCACCATGGCTCGCGCCCGCCCGCGTCAAAGACAAAGAGTTAGATTCTTGGTTAGACTCTAAGTTAGCAGTCGGATTCCGCGTTTCCGGCCAAAGGTTTAACTGCGGTCCGTGCGCCCGAAATCCCGATAGTCCTGCGCCCGAAGTCCCGATACCGTTTGCGCCCGAAGTCACGAGCGTTTCCACAGCCTCGTCCACAGGCACTGTGGATAGTCTAGAGGGGCGGATTTGCAGCAGTTCGCGCCTGCCCTCGCGCCAGATGTCGAGGCGGTAGCCGGGCAGCGGCTGGCGGGCGACGATGCGGCGGATGTCGAGGGCGAAGTCGGACGGCCGCGCCAGGCTGCCGGACTTCTCGTGGAGATGGGCGACCTCGAAGACCCAGCCATGGACCTGACGGCCGGCGTGCTTGCGGGCGACGCGGTAGAGCCAGCGTTCGATACCGCCGGTCAGCCGGAAATAGTCCGGGTCTATGGTCAGAACCAGCGAGCGGTCGATGACGCCGCGATAGAACCAGTCGGGCAGCACGAACTCCATGCCCTCGACCCGACCGTCATGGGTGGTCATCTCCTCCCATTCGTTGATCCAGGAGAACTGAT
>Ga0209800_10000583_pt1 | contig 53409 bp, 50 predicted proteins | sample Higcelweek8metaG_FD_187174 | JGI IMG/M metagenome (GOLD analysis project Ga0209800, IMG submission 187174) | Freshwater pond sediment microbial communities from the University of Edinburgh, under environmental carbon perturbations - High... | ecosystem: Environmental > Aquatic > Freshwater >...
GGCCCCCCGGCCTTCCGGAGAATGCAGGTTGATCCATCCGCCATGCTCCTCCACGATGCGCTTGGCGATGGGCAGGCCAAGGCCCGAACCCTCCCCCTTGGTGGTGAAAAAGGGCATAAACACCCGGTCGCAGATCATCTCCGGCACCCCCGGCCCGGTGTCGCTCACACGCACCACCACCACCCTGCCGGCCGGCTCCATGACCCCTTCCTCTTCGCGGATGACGATGCGGCCGCCCTCGACCATGGCCTCGCAGGAATTGAGCACCAGATTGACCAGGGCCTCCTTGAGCTGGTCGGGGTCGGCGCTGATCGGCGTCAGGCGCTTGGCCCGGTTGACCTCCACCGTGACCCCGTAGGACTCCAGGCGATGTTTGAGCAGGTTCAGGGTGGTGTCCACCACGTCGGAGAGGCTGGTGGGCCGGGCCACCAGCTTGGGGGGTCGGGAAAACTCCAGGAAGTTGCGCACGATGGTGTCGATGTGGCGAATCTCCTCGGAGATGACCTCCAGGTCCTCCTTCTGGGCGGGCTCCAGGCGCAGGCTTTTTTCCAGGGAGAAAAGCCGCATCTTGACCGAGGTCAGGGGATTTCTGATGGTGTGGGCCACGCCTGCGGCCAGCTTGCCCACCAGGGCCAGCTTCTCCGACTGCATGAGGTGGTCGCGGCTGGCCTCCAGATCGGATCTGGCCCGGTCCACGGCCAGAAGCAGCGTGCCGAAGCGCCGGGCCAGGGTCCTGACCTCGTTGCCGTCGCACAGCTCCTTCTCGGCCCCTGGCCCGGTGCGGGCCAGATGGCGGATGGGATTCAGGATGCGGCGAAAGACCAGATCGCCCAGGGCCAGCCCCAAAAGGGCCACCAGGGGCAGGGCGATCCAGACCATGACCACCAGGGCGTCGGTGCGTTCCTGGTAGTCGGCGCGGCGGGAGGCGATGCCCGCGCGGAAAAGGCTCTTGAAGGCGTCGGCCCGGGCGTAGGCCTCGTGGAACCGGCGGGACAAAAGGTCATATCCGGCCTGGGGCGACACATTCGGATCAAAGGCCGTGTCCAGGGCGTCCTGGACCTCGAACCAGGATTCGTCCAACCGGGACAGGGCCTGCCTGGCGGCGTCGCCTGCGGCCGCGTCGCGGGCCTTGCGCAGCCGCTCCTCCACCCGCCGCCGCCCGACGGCGACCCCTTCGGAGGCCTCCATGGCCTCCCGGCGACCTGCCCCGGCGGCGTCGGCGGCCAGGGCCACAAGGGCGTTCTCCAGTTCCTGGGCGGCGGCCAGACCCGCCACATCCCCTTCCAGGGTGGACAAATAGAGGTTGCGGGCCATGTGCCCATACCACAGGGACAACACCCCGCCCCCGAGGCTTATGGTCAAAAGCGCCCCCAAAACCAGGGCCAGCCAGCCCCGCAGGCTGACAAAACGTGTCGAAAGGCGCCCTGGACGTGTCGCGAGCATGGCCTAGGCGCCGCCTCCCGGGGACGCCGTCCCGGCCGGACGGTCCTCCTCCCCGGCCAGGATAGGCGCGAAATGCAGCGTCACCGTGGTCCCGCGCCCCTCCCGGCTGGCCAGAGACACCCGGCCGCCGAACTCCTCCACCATCTTCTTGATCATGGCCAGCCCAAGGCCATAGCCCTGCCCCTTGGTGGTGTGGAAGGGACTAAACACCTTGTCCATCTCGGTCTGGTTCATGCCCCGGCCGTGGTCCGCCACCTCGATCACCGGGCTGTCCGCCTCCATGCCCGTGCGCAAGTCGATCTCGCCCCCTGCGGTCATGGCCTCCATGGAATTGAGCATGAGGTTGACCAGGCACTGCTTGATGGTCTCGGCCTCCCCCCGGCCCCGGGGAATGTTGGGGTCGACATTGAGCACGAAGCGGTAGCCCTTGTCCGCGTAGCCGATGCGCATCAGCTCCACGGTCTCCTCGCAGATGCGGTTTAAGTCCACCGGGCCGGACACGGTCTGGGTCTGGCGGGAGAAACTCAGGATGCTTGCCAGCATGCGGTCCAGCCGTCTGGCCTCGTCGGCGATGATGCGCAGCTTCTCCCGCTCCTTCTCGGTGATGTTGGCCGATTCGAGCAGGGACTTGGTGAACCCGGAGATGGCGAAAAGCGGATTCCTGATCTCGTGGGCCAGATACATGGACATCTCGCCGATGACCGCCAGCTTCTCGGCATGCTGCTGGTGGCGTTCCCGGTAGGTGCGCCGCGTGATGTCCCGGCGCATGACCATGACATGGGTCATCCGGCCCTGGGGATTAAAGATGGGATAGGAATAGATGCGGAAATACATGAGCCGCCCGTCGGCATCGATGCGGGTGAACATGGCCTCGGCCTCGCGGCCGGTGGTCAGGGTGGAGAAAAAGGGGCAGTCCTTGTCCGGTCCGCAGCAAAAGGGGCGGCCGTCGTCCAGGGTCTGCACCTGCCAGCAGGGCAACCCCAGCAGCTCGGCCTTTTGTTTGCCGATACGCTGATAGACGTTTTTGTTGAGGTCCACCACCCGCCCCTCTTTGTCCAGGAGCATGATGTCGTCGCGCACCTCGTCGATGATGGCGTTTAGCAGTTCTTTGTGGATGTCCAGATTGACCTGGCAGTGGGTGCTGACCTGGAGCATGTTGTGCAGGCCGCACAAAAAAAACGCCGCGTTGTGGTCGATAAGCGAGACCGTGTCCGGCAGGCTGGCCCGAATGGCCCGCAGTTTGGCCCGGGAGCCCAGAAGCTCAATAATCAGATCGATGCCCGGATGGGCTGCAAGCATCTCCTCCATGGTCTCGTAAACCGGAACCCCGAGACTTCGGACATGCTCCCGGTTGGCGAAAAGCGGCCCGGGATCGGCCACCGCCGCCAGGGTCAGCCCCGGCAGAAATTCCTGGTACTGCTCGTTGCCAAGGATATCCAGGATGGACATGAAGCCCGGCCCCGCGCCGACAATGCCCACCTGGAACTCCCGGTCCGAGGTGTCCCACAAGCAAAATTCGGTCTGCTGATTCTGGTCCGGCGAGGTCATGCCACCATCCATCCGTTACAGCGTTGCATCCCCGGTCCGGGGGCGCTCGTGTCGCGGCCTCGAAACGCACGTCTCTTCACATATGCGGAGCTTCGTTTCCAACATCGTCGGCATCTGGCGGCGCCGCTAGCGGCACACCCATAACACCGCTCCGGTCAGTTCGTGAAACAGCACGTCGCTGGCCGACCCGAAAAAGATCCGGGGCAGGCTGAAAAAAGAGGTGCGGTCCCTGCCCGCGCCGGTGCGTCCGGCGGCGACTACGGCATACCGTCCCGCGTCGGCCTCGGCAAGGATGGCCCGGGCCGGGCTGTCGGACTCCACTTTGCGCAGCGCGATGCGCTCAGGCGCAACCCCCTTGGCGGCCAGCACCTCCGCCGCCCGGGCGAAAACCGCGTCCGCATCGCCTAAAGCCCCCTGCCTGGCCACATGCAAAAGGGTCACCATATGCCGGGTCTCGCCCTCAAGCATCATCCCCACATGCTCCAGGGCGCGCAGCGCGGCGTTCGAGCCGTCCACGCAGGCCAGGACCCCGGTGCGGGAATAGTCCGGGAAACGGCAGACCCACAGGGGGAAGTCAAACGACTCGCGCATGATCTCCACCCCCACCCCGCGATCCAGGAAGGCGCTTAGGCCCGCAAAGCCGCGTTGCCCGAGGACCACGGCGTCGTAGTCGCCGTACTCCCCCTCCATGACCAGATGCCCGGCCCGGGGGAAGGTCCCGAACATGAACTTCTCCTCGATCTTGCGCGGGACAAATCCCTTGCGCACAAAGCTCTCCCGGGCGGCGTGCAGGGCCTTGCGCCCCTTGTCCTCAAGCCTCCCGGCGCTTTCCTCCAGGCCCTTTTGGGTCTCGTAGGACATCTCCTCGGGCCACACCGCCGCAGGCTGCGGCGCGATGTGGAACAGGGTGACCCGCACCCGGTCCCTGGTCTGGAAAAAATGTTCGATGAAGCCGACGCCGTAAAAGATTCCCGGATCATCCCCAATGGTCACCAGAAAATGCTTGTCCATGCGTCATCTCCCGCTGTCTCCCGCAGCCGCCTGCGGGCCGGATTCGACATGCCTACGCCATCCATATATAACTTCACGCAATAGCTCACAATTCATTTTTCCGTGGCCCATCGGCCCCTCCACCCCGCCGTCCTCTCTCCCGGGACGCGGCCCCACGGGACGCGGCCGGTTGACAGGCCGTGCGCCGCGGTTACACTTGAAAAAACCGCTTTCAAAAGGACCCCACCATGCATCGCCTTATACGCCTCCGGCGCTATTGCTCCCTCTGTCTGCTCCTGGCCGCCTCCCTATCCATTCCTGGACGCGCCGCCGCCCAGGGGAATGAAGGCCTGCCGGGGGAGGCCCCGGGCATGTTCGGGGGCGGGCTTTTCAGCTCCCTTTTCACCGGCGCGCCTTTCACCGGTCCAAGACTGGCGGACATCGTCATCCTCGGGCTTGGGGTCTTCATGCTTTTCCGCTTCCTGACGAACAGGCGCCCGCCCGCCACAGGTCCGGACAAAACGGCCAGGCCGGCCCCGGCCCCGGGCGAGACCGCCCGTGCGGCCCAAAGCCCCGCCCAGGGCGCCAATAACGTGCCGGACTCTCTGGACGGCCAGACAGGCACGCAGTCCAGTCAGACGCCGCCGCCTCCCGGCCCGGGCGGCCCAGTCGGCCAGGGCGGCCCGGTCGGCCCGGACGGCCGGGAGCCGTCGCTGGCGCGGGCCTATCAGGCGGCCGAGGCGGCCTGGGGAGGCCTGCGCTCCACGCCCAAATCCCCGGAGCAGGCCCCTGGCGCGCAAAAGCCCGCCTTCGCCAGCCAGGACGAGGAGTTTTTGGCCGGGGCCAAGGCGGTCTACGCCCGCATCCGCGAGGCCATGGAGAAAGGGGACGTGTCCGGGATGACGGCGTTCGTGGCCCCGGACTTCATGGCCGAGCTGGCCCGGATGGCGACAGAGCGCACGGCGCAAACGGGCGGGAAGACGTCGCAGTTGTTTTTGATCGAGGCCGCCATCACGGGCCGGGAGAGCCAAGGCGGCGTCACCCGGATCGAGACCCGCTACGAGGCCGTGGGCGCGCTGCCGGGGGCCTCCGGCGACGACCGGACGCGGGAGATATGGACGTTTGAACGCGACGAGACGTCGCCCGGGTCCATGTGGCGTTTACGCGGCATACGGGCCGCCTGACGCCGCCGCCCGGCGCCGCCGCGTCCGACGAAGCGGGAGGCCGCAGGCTACGGATTGGCGGGTTCGATTTCCTCGTCGCACTCCTCAAACCCGACGATGTCCACGCACATCCGCGTGATCTCGTCCTGCTGCCCGGGCCTCATGTCCATAAACACCAGCCCCAGGCCGGGCAGAATCCCGGGCGCCCCCCAGGATCGCCACCAGCGCACCAGCCCAAGTATCGGACTCTGATCGGAGAACTCCAGGATTTTCACCTGCACGAAGCGGACGGCCGAAAAGTCCTCCAGGGTCAGCACGAAGCAGCCGCTCTGGGAGATGTTGAGGATATTGGCCCGGCTGGCCTCCTGCATGGACGGATCGTCCTCACGGGACACCAGGGCGTTGAGTTTGACCGGATAGCGCACGGTGCAGCGCTTGCGCTCGGGGCAAAACGCGCCGCAGTTGTGCAGAAAGCAGTCGAGATCGTCCAGAAAAAGGACGTGCCTGCCCGATTTGTCCACCTTGGCCCGCAGGATGGGATAGGGTTCGCTGACCCGAAAGAGCCTGTCCCGTTCGGCCCGGGGGGAGCGCATGACCTTCTGAATGTCCAGCACCAGTCCCTGGCAGGGATTCCCGGCCAGCCGCTCCAAAAATTCCGGCACGCTGGCGGCGATGATGGCGGGCATGCCCAGACGCTTCATCTCACTGACGTAAAGATCCTTGTTGTCAGCCAGGACCAGCAGGCCATCAGGCTTTTTCGCGGTCATCGACATGCTCCTCGTCGTTTCCGTCGCGCTGGCCTTCGCCCGGACCTGTGCGAAGCGGGGCGCCGCGAACGTCTGCGCCCCGCCTAAGCAGCCTCTCACCCGCCTTGGCGGCCGACAACCAAACGGCTAACCGCCGAGTCTGCCCTTGGCCAGGAGCAATTCCGCGATCTGCACGGCGTTTAACGCCGCGCCTTTCCTGATGTTGTCGGCCACGATCCACAGATTAAGGCCGTTTTCGATGGTTTGATCCTCGCGGATGCGGCCCACGAACACCTCGTCCTCGCCAGCGGCCATGATCGGCATGGGATAGAGCTTCTCGGAGGGATTGTCGTAGACCTGCACGCCCGGGGCCTGGGCCAGGATGGCCCGGGCCGTAGCCGCCGTCAGCTTCTTTTCGGTCTCGATATTGACGGATTCGCTGTGGCCGTAAAAGACCGGCACGCGCACCGTGGTGGCCGTCACCTTTATCGAGTCGTCGCCCATGATCTTGGCCGTCTCCTTGATCATCTTGATCTCTTCGAAGGTGTAGTCGCCTTCGGAGAACACGTCGATCTGGGGCAGGCAGTTGAAGGCGATCTGGTACGGATACACCTTGTGTTCGGGCTCCTGCATGTTGAAAAGCTGGCGCACCTGGGTCTCAAGCTCGGTGATGGCCTTTTGTCCGGTGCCGGACACGGCCTGATACGTGGACACGACGATCCGCTTGATTTTTGCGGCGTCGTGCAGGGGTTTTAAGACCACCACCAGTTGAATGGTGGAACAGTTGGGATTGGCGATGATGTTATTGTGCCAGTCCACGTCGTCCGGATTGACCTCGGGCACAACCAGCGGCACCTTCGGGTCCATGCGCCAGGCGCTGGAATTGTCCACCACCACGCACCCGGCCTTGGCCGCGTGGGGGGCGAATTTTTTCGAGGTCGCGCCGCCTGCGGAAAAAAGGGCCAGATGGACGCCCGCAAACGAATCCTCGGTCAGCTCTTCGACCACCAGCTCGCCGCCCCGAAAGGGCACGGTGGTCCCGGCCGAGCGGGACGACGCGAAAGCCCGTACGGTGGTCGCCGGAAAATCGCGTTGTTCAAGCGTCTTGAGCATCTCCCTGCCGACAGCCCCTGTGGCGCCGCACACGGCCACCACCAGATCGCCCCTTCCCATACCGTCCTCCATAAACAACGGGATTTACAATGTACGTGACGACGAAAGCGTCACGATGCCAGCGACATATGCGTTACAACCCGAGCCCGCCGATGATCTTCAAACAGGCCTCGGCCTTGTTCAGGGTATACAGATGCACGCCTGGCGCGCCGCCTGCAATGAGCTCCCGGGACTGCCGGGTGGCGTAGGCCACGCCGCACTCGGCCACGGCCGCGCCATCCCCTGAGGCGTCGGCCTCCTCCAGGGCGCGCAGGTAGTCCGGCGGCATGGACGCGCCGCAAAAGGTCAGCATGCGCTTGGCCCCGGCCAGACTCACCACCGGCAGGACTCCGGGCAGCATGGGCACGTCGATGCCCCGGGCCTTGGCCTTTTCGACGAAGCTAAAGTACAGGCTGTTGTCGAAAAAAAGCTGGGTCACGACGAAATCGCCGCCGGATCTGATCTTGAGTCCCAGGTATTCCAGGTCCTTCTCCGCCGACTCGGCCTGGGGATGCACCTCTGGATAGGCGGCCACGCCGATGCACAGCGTGGGATATTCGGCCCGGATGAACGCCGCCAGATCAGAGGCATGCCGGAACTGGTCCGAGTCCGGGACGAAATCCGTCTGCCCCCGGGGCGGATCGCCGCGCAGCGCCAGCACGTTCTCCACGCCGCTGTCCACCAGGCCGTCCAGGAAGGTCCGGATGTTTTTCTCGCTGGCCCCCACGCAGGTCAGGTGGGCCATGGGCTCCAGGCCGTGCTCTTTTTTCATGCGGGAGACGATTTCCAGGGTGTGGGCCTGGGTGCCGCCGCCCGCGCCGTAGGTCACGGACACGAAAAGGGGGTTGGCGGGCGCCAGCCGGTTGACCTCGTCGAAAAACCCCGGCCAGGCGCTTTTGTCCTTGGGCGGAAAAAATTCCAGCGACACAAACGGCTTTTTTTGCTTCAAAAGTTGCGTAATCTTCATATGGTCCCTTCATCATCAAAGGATATCGGGAATATCTCGCGGCCATGTCCGAATATAACGCCGCTCACGCCCCTGCCTTACGGGACAGACCCGGCAAGGCGCGCACAATGTCCGTATCGGCCGCGAGAAAGGGGTACGCCAGGGCCTCGTCCGGGGTCAGCCAGGCCAGGGTCTGGCCCTCCAGGGGAACGGGTTCGCCGCGAAACGCCCGGACGTGAAAAAACACGAGGCGCACCGTCAATTCCGGATAGGCGTGGACCTTCTCTTTCCAGAAGGCAGCCTGGAGCGGGGTCACCCCAAGCTCCTCGCGAAGCTCCCGGGCCAGCGCGTCGGCCGGGGTCTCGCCCCGGACGATCTTGCCGCCGGGAAACTCCCACATCCCGGCCATGGGCTTGCCCGGCGGGCGACGCACGGCCAGAAACCTGTCGTCACGCCAGAGGATGGCCGCAACCACGTCGAGAAGGGGGGAACGTCCGTTCATGCGGGGGTCCTACTGCTCGGCAATGGCGGCCCGACGGGCTTCGAGAGCCTCAATTTCTTCCTCCAGTTTCCCCATGCGGGTCAAGAGATTTTCCGCCGCCTCGCCCAGTTCGTGATATTTCTTGGACAATTCCGAAAAAAGGCCGCGGTCCGCATAGGCCTGGGGATCGGCCATGGCGGTCTCCACCTGAAGCTGCTCGTCAAGCACGGCCCCAAGTTCGGCCTCCAGGTCGCCGTAGGCGTCTCTTTTGGGCTTGAGCTCCCGGTAGACGGCGTTGCGCTCCTCGGCCAGACGACGCTTGCGCTCCTTGTCATCCTTACGCGCGCCGCGCGTCGGCTGCTCCGCCGCCACAGCCGCCTTGGCCGCCTCGCGCAGCATGCGGTCATATTCCTCGAAACCGCCCAGATGCACGGTGACGCCGCCGTGGCCCACCGACCACACCTCGTCCGCCACCTCGGCCAAAAGGCGCCGGTCATGGGCCACAAGGAGGATGGTTCCGGAATAGTCGAGAAGCGCCCTGGTCAGGGCCTCGCGGCTCTCCAGGTCCAGGTGGTTGGTGGGTTCGTCGAGCACTAAAAAATTGGCCCGGGCCGCGAAAAGCCCGGCCAGAAGCAGTCGGCTTTTTTCGCCGCCGCTTAAAAGCGCCACAGGCCGCTCGAAATAGCCCTCTCCCAGGAGAAAAAGTCCCAGGATGCTGCACACTTCCTGGTGCGAGGCCTTAGGCCCCGCCATGCGCTTCATCTCGGAGATGACCGTTTGCTCCGGATGCAACAGCTCGGTCTGGTGCTGGCTGTAATAGCCCACCTTGACGCCCGATCCCACCCGCACCCGCCCGGAATGCGGCGAAAGGTCCCCGGTCACCAGCTTTAAAAGCGTGGTCTTTCCCGCGCCGTTGGGACCGGCCAGGGCGATCTTCTGGCCCCGGTAGATGTGGAAGGTGAGCCCCTGCCACAGCGGCTCGCGGCCGGGAAAGGCAAAGCTGATGTCTGCGGCCGAGACCACGGTCTTGTCCCCGCGCTCGGGTTCGGGAAGCGTAAAGGACAGGGCCGGGCCGCCGGATTCGGGCCGGGCCTCGCGCAGCTCCCCAAGCTCTTTTTCCAGGCGGGTCACGCTTTTAAGCTTGCTTTGGGCCTGTCTGGCCTTGGAGGACTTGAAGCGGAAGCGGTCGATGTTGGCCATCTGGCGCTTGATTTTGTCGTCGATATGCTGAACCTGTTTGCCGAGCCGGGAATCCAGCTCCTCGCGCCAGGCTAAAAACTCCGAAAACGAGCCGGGCCGCACCACCGGTTTGGCGTCGCCCAGAAAAAGGGTCTTGGTGGCCAGCCGGTCCAGAAACACCCGGTCGTGGGCCACGAACACCAAGACCCCCTCATAGGCCAACAGATAGCTCTCCAGCCACTCCACGGCCTCGAGGTCCAGGTGGTTGGTGGGCTCGTCCAGAAGCAGGATGTCCGCCCCGGCGGCCAACACCCGGGCCAGCTTGGCCCGCTCCCGCCAGCCGCCGCTTAAGGCCGCCAGTTCACGGCCCCACTGCCGATCATCGAAGCCTAGGCCCGATAAGATGGCCTTGGCCCGGTGTTCGGGGTTGTAGCCCAGTTCGTGTTCGAGCCGGGTCTGGCGCATGGCCAGCTCCTTCAGGGCGCCGTCGTCACCGGCCTTGGCGGCCCGGTCCCAATCCCGCCAAAAGGCCCCCCAGGACGGCAACGCGGCCATGACGAAGGACAGAAGCGGGGTTTTCAGGTCGGTATCGTCCAATTCCTGGGCCACGTACCCGATCCGGGCCCCGGGCGGATAGGCCACGCGTCCGGCGTCGGGTTCGTCCTGCCCGGCCAGAAGCCGCAACAGCGTGGATTTTCCGGCGCCGTTGCGGCCGACCACCGCCAGACGCGTCCCGGCGTCGATCTCCAGACTGAAATCGCGCAGCACGTCGCGGCCGCCGTAGGACTTGGACAGGGCGAGAATGGAAATCTTGGGCATGGATCGTTCCGGATACGGGGGTTCGATAGGGCTTGCACAACGGGGCGTCATCAACTACCAATCGCGCCGAACCCATCATGGTAAACGACAACGACCTGTAAGGAGTGTGCGACGCGATGGCAACCCCCGCAAGCCGTGCGATCCTCTTCCCGGGACAGGGCTCCCAGGAAAAAGGCATGGGCAAGGCCCTGGCCGAGACCGACGCCGCCGCCATGGAGCTGTGGACCCTGGCCGAAAAACACAGCGGCCTGCCGCTTCGGGAAATCTACTGGGACGGCGACGACGCCGCCATGGCCGATACGAAAAATCTCCAGCCGGCCATGACCGCCGTGAACCTGGGGCTGTGGTATCATCTGAAAAAAAGGCTCTCCCCGGCCGCCGCCGCCGGACACAGCCTGGGCGAATACGCCGCCCTGACCGCTGCGGGCGTCATCGAACCTGCCGAGGCGCTTGCCCTGGTCAGCCTGCGCGGCAGGCTCATGGCCGAAGAAGGCGGCCCGGACGGCAAGATGGCGGCCGTGCTCAAACTCACCCTGACCCAGGTGGAGGACATGGTGGCCGCAGCCGCCGCCGACACCGGCCAGATTTTAGTGGTGGCCAACTACAATTCCCCCGGCCAGTTCGTCATAAGCGGCCACGCCACGGCCGTGGAGGCCGCCGCCGCCCTGGCCAAGGACGCCAAGGGCCGGGCCATCCCCCTGGCCGTGTCCGGGGCCTTCCACAGCCCCATGATGGACGCCCCGGCCAAAAAGCTCGTCCGGGCCATGCAGGGCGTCTCCTGGCGCACCCCGGCCTTTCCGGTATATATGAACGTCTCAGGCGCGGCCGAGACCGACCTGGGGACCATAAAGGACCTCGCCGAGCGCCAGATGACCTCCCAGGTGCGCTGGCTCCAGGCCATGGAGGCCATGTGGCGCTTTGGCGTGCGCTCCTTCGTGGAGCTTGGCCCCAAGGGCGTTTTGGCCAAACTGGCCAAGGCCTGCCTGCCCGCCGAGGCCGGGGCGGAGGCGCAGATCATTGGCGTGGCCGATCCGGACGCGGCCGCCGCGCTGTAGAACGTCTGTTTCCTGAATGCCTCCGGCGGCCAAAGGGCTGTCGCCCTTTGGAATCCCACAACGGGAAGAGGCCCGGCCTGCCGCCAGAAAGGCGACGCCGAGGCCATGAGCACCATATTTGTCAAGGACATACGTCATGCGCGCCATAACCCATCTGCGTTCCCTGCTCTCCGACGCCCTCGCGGGCATGGGCGTCCCCTGGCCGGAAAAAACCACCATCGAGCCGCCCAAAGACGCCGCCTTCGGCGATCTGGCCACCAACGTGGCCATGATGGCCGCCAAGGCCGCCGGGAAAAAGCCCCGCGATCTGGCCGAGGCCCTGCGCCAGGCCATCATGGCCGCCGATTCGGGGCTTGCCGCCGAGGTGGCCGGTCCGGGCTTTCTCAACGTGACCTTCCCGCCCGCCTTCTGGCAGGATATCGTCGCCGACGTGCAGGAGCAGGACGCAGGCGGCGGCTACGGCCGCTCGGACCTGGGCGGCGGAAAAAAGATCCAGGTGGAATACGTCTCGGCCAACCCCACCGGCCCGCTGCACATAGGCCACGGCCGGGGCGCGGCCCTGGGCGACACCCTGGCCCGCATCCTGCGCGCCGCCGGTTTCGACGTCTCCACCGAATACTACATCAACGACGCCGGGCGGCAGATGCGCCTTTTAGGCGACTCCATCTGGCTGCGCTATCGGGAGCTTCACGGCAGGGAGGTGGTCTGGCCGCAGGACTGGTACAAGGGCGAGTACATCATCGACCTGGCCCGGGAGCTTTCGGCCATCCACGGCGCGTCCCTTTTCGAGATGCCCGAGGATGCGGCCACGGCCATTTGCCAGACCTTCGGCGTGGACAGGATCATGACCGGGATAAAAAAGGATCTGGCGGATTTCCGGGTGTCCCACGACGTGTGGTTCTCGGAAAAGACCCTGGTGTCCGGCGGCCGGGTGGCGGCCACCCTGGCCGACCTCACGGCCCGGGGCCTGGCCTACGAAAAAGACGGGGCCTTATGGTTCGCCTCGGAGAATCTCGGCGACGACAAGGACCGGGTGCTTCGCAAGTCCTCGGGGGAACTCACCTATTTCGCCTCGGACATCTGCTATCACGCCGACAAATTCGCCCGCGGGTTCGACGTGGTGGTGGACATCTGGGGCGCGGACCATCACGGCTACGTGCCGCGCATGAACGCCGCCGTCACGGCCCTGGGCCGCACCCCGGACAGCCTCAAGGTCATCTTGGTGCAGCTCGTGAATCTTTTAAGCGGCGGCGAGCAGATCGCCATGTCCACCCGGGCGGGCAAGTTCGAGACCCTGGCCGACGTGGTGGCCGAGGTGGGCACGGACGCGGCCCGGTTCATGTTCTTGTCGCGCAAAAGCGACAGCCATCTGGATTTCGATCTGGAGCTGGTCAAGCGCCAGACCATGGACAACCCGGTGTATTACGTGCAGTACGCCCATGCCCGGGTGAAATCGCTTTTCGCCAAGGCGGCCGAACGCGGCATCGACGCCGGGGCGCCGGACGCCGCCCTTCTGGCCAGGCTCGACACGCCGGAGGATCTGGGGCTTTTGCGCCAGATCGAGCAGTTCCCGGACGTGGTGGCCACGGCGGCGGCCACGTATTCGCCGCATGTGGTGAGCTATTACCTGCGCGATCTGGCCGGGAAGCTGCATTCCTATTATGCGGCGCATCAGGTGCTTGCGGCCGGGGACGAGGCCTTGACCCGGGCCAGGATGCACCTTCTGGACGCGGTGGCCCGGGTGGTTCGGGCCGGATTGGCCCTTCTGGGGGTTGACGCCCCGGAGAAGATGGAGCGCTCTTGACATTTCGCCAAAAAGCGAAATGATGCCCCGCAATGGAACTGAGGAAATGAAACTATTGAGCAAATTCAACGTGTCGAACGACGGCGGACCGCGCAAGTTCAGCTTCGAGCTGACCATGTCCGGCCTGGTCTCCCTGGGAATCGTCCTGGTTTTGGGCGTCAGTTGGGTGTTTATCCTGGGCATCCTGGTGGGACGCGGCTACCGGCCCGAAGAGGCCGTGCCGGAGTTGGCACAGATCATGCCCTCCACCGAGAACTCGGCCACCCTGGAAAGCTCCCAGCCGCCCACGGTGCTAAGGCCCGAGGAACTCCAGTTCATGGAGGACCTGCAGAGCAAGACCGGCAGCCCCGAGACCATCACCGTGGACTCCACCCAAAAGCCCCACGCCCCGAAGTCCGCGCTTCCCGGCGGCGCGTCGCCCTCCGGCGGTCTCGCCAGCCGGGATCTGACCGACGGCCCGGGGTCCGCATCGCCCGGCGCGCGGCCCACGCCCGCCCCTGCCGGGGCGCAGGTCAGGCCCGCCCCGGCCGCCCCGACCTCGGAACCGGCCCTGGCCGCCCGGCCAACGCCCTCGGTCGCGCCAGCGCTTCCGCCTGCCGCCGCGACCCGATCGGACCCGATCCCGCCCGCCGCATCACCCGCCGCCAAGACCGAGGCCGGGGTCCCGGGCAGCGGCTTCGAGGCCACCTACCAAGTGGCGTCGTTCTATAAAAAGGATCAGGCCGACGCCATGATCAAAAAGCTGGCCCAAAAAGGGGTCAAGGCCGAGATCAGGGCGGGCAAGATTCAGGACAAGGAGGTGTTCCGCATCGCGGTGACCCTGCGCGGCAGCGAGCAGGAGATCAAGGCCGGGCTGGAAAAAACGGGTGAAAAAGGCCCTATACTTCTCGGCAAAAAACCCTTATAGGGATGCCCCCGCTTGCCCCGGGAGACTCCCCCATAATGAGGACCGCACATGCAGCACCAGTCTTTCGTCCCGACCAAGGCTTTCTTCACCAAGGGCATCGGCCGCCACAAAAACAAGCTCCAGTCCTTCGAGCTGGCCCTGCGTGACGCCGGAATCGAAAAGCTCAACCTCGTGTACGTGAGCAGCATCTGCCCGCCCAATTGCACGATTCTTCCCCTGGAAGAAGGCGTCAAGCAATTGAGCCCCGGGCAGATCACCTTTTGCGTCATGGCCCGCAACGCCACGGATGAGAAAAACCGCATGGTTGGTTCGGCCGTGGGCATGGCCTTTCCTGCCGACAAAGACAACTACGGATACATCTCCGAACACACCACGTTCGGGGCCGATGAACAGGAAATCGGCGATTTCGCCGAGGATTTGGCCTCCACCATGCTGGCCACCACGCTGGGCATCGACTTCGACCCCGAGACGGCCTACGACGAACGCCGCCAGATCTACCTCATGAGCGGCAAGATCGTGGATTCGGCCTCCAAGCCCTGCGTCACCACCGGCCAGGCCGGAGTGTGGTCCACCACCATCTCCGCCGTGGTCTTTCTGCCGTAAGCCCCCAAGGCCGCCGCGTGGACAGACAAGCGCGCGCCGCCCGCATTCTCGAACGGTTGCGGCCCCGGTATCCCGGGGCCGCCTCCGCTCTGATCTGGACAAATCCGTATCAGCTTCTCGTCTCCACGGTCCTGGCCGCCCAGTGCACCGACGCCCGGGTCAATCTGGTGACCCCGGAGTTTTTTCGCCGTTGGCCCGATCCGGCCGCCCTGGCCGGGGCCGACACGGCCGATGTGGAGGGCGTGGTCCACTCCACGGGCTTTTTCCGCAACAAGGCCAAAAACCTGGTGGCCGCCGCGAAACTCATGGTCGACCGCCACGGCGGCGCGGTCCCGCGCACCCTGGCCGAACTGACCGCCCTGCCAGGGCTTGCCCGCAAGACCGCCAACATCGTGTCCGGCAACGCCTACGGCAACCACGAGGGCATCGCCGTGGACACCCACGTCAAGCGCCTGTCCTTTCGCCTGGACCTGACGGATTCCGGCAACCCGGTAGTCATCGAAAAAGATCTGATCCCGCTTTTTCCGCGTGAGGCCTGGGGCGAGATCAACCACCTGCTGGTGCTTTTCGGCCGCGACGTGTGCCAGGCCCGAAAGCCCCGCTGCGAGGGCTGCCCCCTGGCCGACGTCTGCCCGCGCAAAGGCCTGCCCCGGCCCTGACGGCCCGTCCGCCGCGACATCCCCTCCCCTACATCAGGCCTCCCCGCCAGTTCGCCGCATCCGGTTCTGCCAGCGCAACTCCGTCCTGCCATAGCCATATCAGCATTTTCAATAGCCAACAGCGCAATGGATAAGAACTATCGATTTGTCCTTCGCTCGTTCCTCTTCTATACAATCGTCAATTCCGTGCCCAGGAAGGGGTGAATGCCCGGCACGGAAAACCGTCAACCGAGAGGAGCGGCCATGAAGAATTTCTTTTCCTCGAAACAGGGCATCATCGCCGTAGGCCTTGCCATCGGCGTCCTGGCCCCGCTTCTGCAATTCTGGGGCAACCCGGGCAACATGGGCATCTGCGTGGCCTGCTTCGAGCGCGACATCGCCGGGGCCGTGGGCCTGCACCGGGCGGCCATCGTCCAGTACATGCGACCGGAGATCATCGGCTTCGTGCTGGGGTCGCTCCTGGCGGCGCTTCTCGCCAGGGACTTCCGGCCCCGGGCCGGGTCCGCGCCGATTGCCCGGTTCATCCTGGGGGCGTTCGCCATGATCGGGGCCCTGGTCTTTCTGGGCTGCCCCTGGCGGGCCATCCTGCGTCTGGCGGGCGGCGACTTAAGCGCCATTTTCGGCATCCTGGGCCTTGTGGCGGGCATCTGGATCGGCACGATCTTTTTCCGCAAAGGCTACACCCTGGGCCGCAGCCAAAAGACCCACACCTCGGTGGGGCTGATCATGCCCCTGGTCATGCTCGGCTTTTTCGCCCTCCTGCTCATCTATCCCCAGGTGAAGGACCAGCCCCAGTCCGGCGTGCTCTTTTTCAGCGTCCAGGGACCTGGCGCCATGCACGCCCCGCTTCTGGCCTCGCTTTTCGTCGGGCTTTTCGTGGGCGTCATCGCCCAGCGCAGCCGGTTTTGCACCATGGGCGCGTTTCGCGACGTGATCCTTTTCAAACAGTCCCACCTTCTGCTCGGGGTCGTGGCCCTTTTCGTCGCCGCCGTTGCGGTCAACGCGGTGCTTGGGCAGGTCAAAATCGGCTTCGAGGGCCAGCCCGTGGCCCACACCCAGCAGGTCTGGAACTTCGCCGGGATGCTTCTGGCGGGCCTGTGCTTCGCCCTGGCCGGGGGATGCCCGGGACGGCAGCTCTTTTTGGCGGGCGAGGGCGACGGCGATGCAGCGGTTTTCGTCTTCGGGATGATCGTCGGCGCGGGCTTCGCCCACAACTTCGGGCTGGCCAGCTCCCCCCAGGGCATCGGCCCCCACGGCATGGCCGCCGTGTTCGTGGGCCTTGCCGTGTGCCTGTACTTCGGCCTGACCATGCGCGCCAAGGCGTAAGAGAGGCGTGTCAGGGAGGAGGGGAAAAGCCTCCGGCGGCCCAAGGGCTTGGCCCTTGGAAATCCCGTAACGGTTTCCGGCCGCCCCTGTGCCGTCCGCTCTTTCGAGGACGGCCTGCGTAGCCGGATAAGACGCACTGCGAGAGGAGACTATGTCATGGAAAAGACCATAGACGCCCGGGGCCTGTCCTGCCCCCAGCCGGTTTTGGATACGCTTTCGGCCATCGCGGCCATGGGTTCGGGAAAGCTGACCGTCATGGTCGATACCGAGGCCTCCAAGGAAAACGTGTCCCGGGCCGCGGCGGCCAAGGGCTGGCGCCTTGACGGCGTGAGCGAGGACGGCGGAGAATACCGCATCGACCTGAGCAAGGCGTAAACGTGGGCCTTCTCGACCGCTTCCGCAAAAAAAACCCCGGCCCGCCTGCGGGCTCCCAGGCGGACCGGGGGCTGGCGCTATTTGAAAACACCAGCGAGGTCATCCGGGCCGAGACGGTCCTGCGCGCGGCCGGATTCGCGGTCCGGGCGGTGGGGCCGCCGCCCGAGGTGCGCACGGGTTGCGATCTGGCCGTGGAATATCCGCTTGTCGAGGCCCTGAACATCCGCCGCCTGCTCGAAGCCGCCAAGGTTGCGCCCCTGGACATGCTCCCGGTGACGGGGCCGCTTCTGCAGCCGGTCGAGCTTTTCCAGGTGAAGGATTTCGGCGACCACCTCATGGTCCGGGCCGCGAACATGAAGCTGACCGTGGAGAAGGCCACCGGACGTATCGTCAACGTCTCGGGCGGCGGCTGCCCGGACGTGCCCTATCTGGCGGCCCGGCTCATCGGCAAAACCCTGGCCGAGGCCCCCTCGCCGCGCGACATCGGCCATACCCTGTGCGGCTACGCCCTGGGACTGGCCTTCGAGGAGATGACCCGCCTGTGCTCGCCGTCGTAGGCGCCGTACCCGACCCGGTCGTGCCGGTCACCGAGGGCGTCGTGGACCTCTCGGGCCTTTGCATGCGGGTGGCCGGGCTGACCCTGTCCCCGGACCGGGGCACGCCCGCCCTGCTTCTGGCCGCGGCCACAGCCTGCGCCGCCCTCTCGCTTCCCGCGCCCTACGCCTTTCTCGTGGGCGACGAGGGACGCGGACACGGCAGCCGCGCCCTATACCGACATCTGACAGAGGTGCTGCCCGGCCGCGAGTTCTCCACCCTGGTCTTCCACTACCTCATGCCCGACGTCATGTGGCACGACAAGACGCTCTTCGCCGTGCAGGACATGGCCTCGCGGCCACGACTCATCGCCGACGCCGGGTTCATGTACGCGGCCAAGATGAGCGGACAGGCCGCCGCCTACGATCTCTTCACCCCGGACGCAGGCGAGCTGGCCTTTCTGGCCGACGAGACCGCGCCGCACCCCTTCTATACCCGGGGATTCATCCTGCATGAGGAAAACCGCGTGCCGGACCTGATCGCCCGGGCCTACCAGGGCGAAAACGCCGCCGCGACGCTTCTGGTCAAGGGGAGCACGGATTACGTGGCCGACGCCTCGGGCGTGCTTTTCACTGTGGACGGCCCCAGCGAGGAGGCCATGGAGGCCATGGGCGGCACCGGCGACACCCTGACCGGGATCGCGGCGGCGCTTGTGGAATCGGGTCGGCCCGTGCCCGAGGCGGCGCGCATCGCGGCCCACGCCAACCGGCTGGCCGGACGTCTGGCCCGGCCCCATCCCGGCTCGCCCATCGCCGCACTCATCCCGCACATCCCCGCCGCCCTGGCCTCGGCCCTGTCCGACCACGCCTGATCCGCACCGCCACGGCCCGGCTCCGTTACGGGATCGCCTCAGGCGAAGCCCCGGGGCCGTGGGCAGCTTCCCCCTGGTTTTCGCGTCTCCCGAGGCGTCTGCCGCCGCGTGGCTACTGCTTCTCCGTGGCCTTGGTCAGGCGGGTGACGTTGCTTTTGGTGAAAAATCCATCGAAGCCGTCGAAGCGTTTGATGTATTCCGTGACCAGAAAGGTGGTTGGCGACATGACCGTGAACACCTGCTTGAGTCCCTCTTCCCGGGAGCCCACCAGATCCGAGATATAGCGCATGCCGTCGGCCCGCAGGGCCTCCACCACGGCGTCGATGTCCTCGGTTTCAAGGGCCATGTGGTGGGCGCGAAGGCCCCAGTTATGGATGAACATCTCGGTAGGGCCGGAGGACTCGGCGGTGGTGAAGGGGCTGATGCCCGAGGTGAAGACCTGGGCATAATCGGCGGCCCCGAGGCGGGCCACGTTGGTGATGGAGTTGAGCGACTCCACGTAGACCGCGAACTCGAAATGGTAGTTGGTCAGCGCTAAAAATTCCAGGATGGCCGGGTCCCGATCCTTTGCCCGCACCCGGGTGGCCACGTGGTCCAGGCGGCCGATGTTTGTCAGATGCGCCGCCGCAGGTTTCACCAGTTCAAGGCGTAGCGGCATAGCCTCCGTGGGGGCGTAGCCTGCGGCCCGGTCCCTGGGCTGGAGAAACCCGATGGAGTTGCCGGTAAAGGCCGAGGGCGCGGTCTGGATGAAGTCGTAGCCCGGGGCGCGCACGATGTCCGGGGTCAGAAAACGCACGCCGCGCCCGGTCTGGATGGCCACGTAGCGCTCCAGGTCGTGACAGACGTAGACGAAGGTCTCAAGCCTCGTTCCCAGCCGGTCGCCCACCTTGGCCCCGGCGTTGTAGGGCAGGAAGGGATTGTCGCCGCCTTTGCGCCGGGTGAGGAGGATGTCGGCGCTGCCGGGCAGCGACAGGACCGCCGTGTCCGCCCCGGGCGCGGCAAAGGCCTCGGCCAGGGTAAATCCCGTATAGCGCAAAAGCTCGGCCACGGCCCCGACGAAGTTCTCCGGTTCGGTGTTGACCACAAGGCAGACAAGCCCTCCCACCAACCCGTCAAGCCCGGCCTGGGACCGCGTGGCGTACACCTTCTCCACGTTTTGCAGAAGCACAGCGTCGTCGTTGTGAAAGTCGTCCATGTCGCCTCCTCCCGGGGCGACGGTCCGTCTCCCCGAAATCCCCTTAAAGCATATCCACCGGGTCCAGGTCCAGGCTGACGCGCACCTCGCCGCCTCTGGGGACCACGGCCAGGACCCGGGCGTACAGAGTCCGGATGGCGGGCCAATCCTGGGATTTCAGCATGCAGTGATAGCGCCTGCGCCCGCCGATAAGCGGCAGCGAGGCCGGAGCCGGTCCCAGCACCCGCACCCCCTGCCCCGCCGCCGGGGCCGCCTCGCGCAGGACCCGCCCCACCTCGGCCAGCACCGAAAAGCCGTCGGGGTCGTCCTTGGGAAAGCTCAGGCGCACCAGGGCCAGCTTGGAAAACGGCGGATAGCCCCATTTCTGGCGACGGCGAAGCTCCTCCTTAAAAAAACCCTGGTAGTCCGCCCGGCGCACCAATTCCCAGAAGGGATCGGCCGGGCTGCGGGTCTGGATCAGCACCCGCCCCGGCGTCTCGCCCCGCCCGGCCCGGCCCGCCACCTGCACCAGGAGCTGGAAGACGCGCTCGGCGGCCCGATAGTCGGGCAGGTTGCGGCCCATGTCCGCGTCGGCGGCGATGACCAGGGTCACTTTGGGAAAATGGTGCCCTTTGGAGAGCATCTGGGTGCCCACCAGGACCCGCGACGTCCCTGCGGCGAACTCGGCCAATATTTCCTCCGTGCGCCCGGGCCTAGCCGCGCTGTCCCGGTCAAGCCTGGCCACGACGGTTTCCGGGGGCAGGATCGCGGCCAGGTCCTCGGCCAGGGATTCCGATCCGGCCCCAAGCGGCAGAAAGTGCGACGCGCCGCATTTGGCGCAGGGCGAGGGAAAATCCTGGGTGCGGCCGCAGTAGTGGCACACCAGCTTTTGCCGGGTCTTGTGGAAGGTGTAGGCCAGGTCGCAATCCGGGCAGCCAAGGACCGTCTCGCAGTCCAGGCAATAGAGCACCGGCGCATAGCCCCGGCGGTTGAGCAGGATGATGGCCTGCTCGCCCCGGGCCACGGTCTCGGCCAGGGCGGCGGCGCTTGCCGGGGCCAGGACCGCCGTGCGTTCGGTCTGCGTCTCGCCGTCTGTTTTGCTGCGGCGCAAGCCCCTGGCCGCCTGCGGCCCCATGTCCACGATCTGGATCTCGGGCGGCTGGCTCGCGCCGACCCGGCGCGACAGCACCACGGACGGCGCCGCGCCGCACATGGCGGCGTGGTAGGTCTTGACGTCGGGGGTGGCCGACCCCAGGACCAAAAGCGCCCCCTCCCGTCTGGCCCGGAAATACGCGACTTCCTTGGCCTGATAGGACATCCGCTCCTCCTGTTTGAAGGAGGCGTCGTGCTCCTCGTCCAGGACGATCAAGCCCGGCGCGGCCACGGGCAGAAAAAGCGCCGACCTGGTTCCGACCACCACCACCGGCCCACGCGCGACGGCGCTGCGGCGAAAGGCGGCCTCCCGGACGGCAGGCGACAGGGAGCCGTGGGACAAAAGCACCTCGGCCCCGGGCAGGGCGGCCGTGGCGGCCCGGTGCAGGTGCCCGGCCAGGGCCACCTCCGGGGCCAGAAGCACCACCGACCGTCTCATGGCCAGACATATCCGGGCCAGCTCCAGGTAGAGCCGGGTCTTGCCGCTGCCCGTGACCCCGTGCACGAGGCGCACCTGCCCGCCCGGGGCGCACACCAGGGGCGAAAGCGCCAGGAAGGCGGCCTGCTGCTCGTCGCTAAGCGGCGCAGCCAGGGCCTCGGGCGGACACGGGGCAAGGCCGTCCTCCCCCGTCTCCGGCTCCGGCTCCGGGCAAAGGGCCTCGCAACCGCCGATCTCCACCAGCCCAAGCTGCCCCAGGGCCCGGATCACCGGCCCCATATCCCGGCCGAAATGCCCGGCCACCACGGAAAGCGGCGTCTGGCCGCGTTCATACAGAAAATCGAGCAGGGCGATGCGGGCCGTTGCCCCGGGCCGAACCGGCCAGGGCGGGTCCGTGCAGAGCCGCAAAAAACGTTCCCGGTCGCGCGAGGCCCCGGCCGTCTGCATGACGCCGGCGGCCCACAGCCCGGCCAAGTGCGCCGCCTCGGCCGGGGAGGCGTCGCGCAGGGCCTTGGGGGCAAGCCGCCGGAGGCGGGCCTTGTCCGGCACGGCGAAGGTCACCCCGCCCTGTCGAAGCCCCGCAGGCAGCACCTGGCCAAGCACCCGGCCTGGGTGGCTCATCTGCCGGGCCGCCAGGGTATCGACCATCTCCAGGTAGGCGGCGTCCAAAAGCGGGGCGCGCTCCAGCGGCCACACCAGGGGTTTGACCTCCACGCCCGGGGGCGGGCCGTCCTGCCCGCCTAGGATCATGCCCGTCCGGATGCTTTTCCCCAAGGGCACGAGCACCCGCAGGCCCGGGCGCAGGTCGAGGTCGGCCAGATGTCCGGGCACGGCATAGGTCAGGGTGGCGAAGGGGGCGCAAAAAAGCGCGACGTTTACGTATCCGGTCATGTGTGGATCAAAAAAACGCCCGGGAACGCGTGGCTCCCGGGCGGCGGTATGCGTTTGGCGCGGCGCGCAGGGCCGCGTCGCCCGTGCGGATCAACCGGAGAACGGCAGAAGCTGGCGCAGCCGGGGCACCAAGGCCTCGCGCAGGTCCTCGTCGTGCAAAGCGAAGTAGATGTTGGCGGTGAGGTATTCGGCCCAGTCGCCGGCGTCGAAACGCTGTCCCTGGATCTTCACGGCCAGCAGGCGGTTGTTTCCGGCCAGCCCCTTCAGGGCGTCGGTGAGCTGGATCTCGCCGCCGTGGCCCGGGGTGAGGTTTTCGAGATGATAGAAGATGTCGGGGAAAAGCACGTAGCGTCCCACGATGGCCATGCGCGAGGGGGCCTCGTTGACCTTGGGCTTCTCCACCAGATTGCGGACCCGGTACAGTCCCGGGGCGAATTCCTCGCCGTCGATGATGCCGTAGCTCGACACCCTCTCGCGCGGCACTTCCATGACCCCGATGACCGGCATATGCTCGGTCATGGCCACGGTCAGAAGCTGCTTGATGCCCGGCTCCATGCCGAACATGAGGTCGTCGCCCACCATGACCGCGAAGGGGTCGTTTTTGACCACCTCACGGGCGCACAATACCGCGTGTCCCAGGCCGAGCTGCTTTTTCTGGCGCACGGAGATGATGTTGACCATCTCGGCCACGGCCCGCACCTGTTCGAGCATTTCCAGCTTGCCCGTCCGCTGCAGAAGGTCTTCCAGGGCCAGGTTGTAGTCGAAGTGGTCTTCGATGATGGTCTTGCTGCGGTTGGTCACGAACACCACGTCCGTGAGTCCGGAAACCTGAGCCTCTTCAACGACGTATTGAACCACGGGCTTATTGTAGACCGGGAGCATTTCCTTGGGGATGTTCTTGGTGGCCGGCAGGGAGCGCGTTCCCCATCCGGCGACCGGGATAACCACTTTCTTGATTTCCATGCTCGTCTCCTTCAAGGGATGGATCACGCGGCCATGCCGTCTTGCCTGGGCCGCCTCTCCTGCGCGGGCGGGCGAAACGCCCGATTTCCCGCTGCATCACACGGCCCTGCGGACATTCGTCCGGACGGCATGCATCAAACAAGGATTCTAAAGCCTTTGAAATGAACTGTCCAGCGGGAAAACCGGCTGGACGCAGCGTTCGTCAGCGCAGGTGCGCCCGCAGGGCGTCGGCCAGACCTGCCGTCAGCCGGTCCACCAGGGCCTCGTCGCGGCCCTCCACCATCACCCTGGCCACGGATTCGGTGCCGGAATACCGCAACAGCACCCGGCCGTTTCCGCCAAGTTCGGCCTCGGCCTGGGCCACGGCCTCGCGGATGGCCGCCACCTCGCCAAAGGGAATCTTGCGCTCCACATGGACGTTGACCAGTCGCTGCGGATAGGGGGTCAGAAGCCGGGCCAGCTCCGACAGGGGCTTGCCGGTCTGGAGCATGATCCGGATCAGTTGCAGGGCGGCCAGGGTGCCGTCGCCGGTGGTGCCATGACGCATGAAAATCAGATGCCCGGACTGCTCGCCGCCAAGGGTCGCGCCCTCGCCGCGCATGGCCTCCACCACGTAACGGTCGCCGACCGGCGTGCGCAACAGCCTGCCGCCGCTCTCACGCATGAAGGCCTCAAGGGCCATGTTGCTCATGACCGTGGCCACCAGCACCCCGCCGGGCAGCTCCCCCCGGGCAAGCAGATCCTTGGCGCAGATGGCCATAATCTGGTCGCCGTCCAGGATGCGGCCCTTCTCGTCCACCACGATGACCCGGTCCGCGTCGCCGTCCAGGGCGATGCCGATGTCCGCGCCGGTCTCTAAGACCTTGGCCGCCGTGACCTCGGGATACAGCGATCCCACCTTGCGGTTGATGTTCATGCCGTCGGGCGTAACCCCGATCTTGACCACCTTGGCCCCAAGCTCCTCGAAAACCAGCGGCGAGACGCGGTAGGCCGCTCCGTTGGCGCAATCGAGCACGATTTTCAGGCCGTCCAGGCTCACGTCCAGGGGCACGGTGTTTTTCAGGTAGACGTTGTAGCGCCCGGGGCTGTCCTCGATCTTAAACGCCCGTCCCACAGCCTCAGGCGTCGGGAAATCCCAGTCCGCGCCGGGGTCCGTCACCCGTTCGGCTATCTCGGCCTCCACTGAGTCCGGCAGCTTGAACCCCTTGCTGTCAAAAAACTTGATGCCGTTGTCCATGTAAGGATTGTGGGAGGCGGAGATGACCACGCCCACATCGGCGCGCATGCTGCGCGTCAAAAAGGATATGGCCGGGGTGGGCAGCGGGCCGACCAGAAAGACGTCCATGCCCGAGGCGCAAAACCCGGAACTGAGCGCGTATTCGAAAATGTATCCCGATAGCCGGGTGTCCTTGCCGATGACCACCCGGTGGCGCTTGGCGCCGTTGCGGAAGTGCCGCCCCGCGGCCAGCCCCAGTCGCAAAACGACCTCCGGGGTCATGGGATGGATGTTGACCTGGCCGCGCAGGCCGTCCGTGCCGAAGAGTTTTTTGGTCATGCAGGTCTCAAAATAACGTATCTATTTTAAATGATTAAATCTAACATAGAAAAACCATAGCCCGGCCAGTCTGTAGCATCAGGGACCGGCGCTGTCCAATGCCCCGGCCCGGGCGCTCCCGCCTTCCCGCACGGCCGCGTCACGGGCGACGGGCAGGGAAGCATCAGGGACGTCGCGCCGCATCCGGCCCGGGATCATGATACCCCCTTCCCGGGCCGGGCTCAAGGCGGCCACGCCGCCGCAGGCCGTATTCCCTCTTGCCTCCTGCCCGCAAAAGCGTAAAAAACAGCTACGCTTCCCTGTCATGTGGGGCATCGCCGCCGGTTCGCCGGGCGCGTCCGCCCTGTTTTTTTCAATGCGCCCCTTCCCGACACCCTTCAATTCCCTTCCCAAAGGAGAACACCATGCGCCAAAAACTGTGGACGGCGGCCCTCGCGGCGATCCTCCTTCTGCTGCCGACGGCCCCACAGGCGGCCCAGAAACCGGAGGCCGCAAAGATCGACCCCGCAGCCATGCAGCAGCTCACCCGGATGTGCGACTACCTCAAGGCCCTCGGCGCCTTCACCTTCCGGGCCGAGGTCAACGTTGACGAGGTCTTTAAGGGCGGCCTCACCCTGCAAAGCTCGCGCACCGAGGACATCGCCGTACGCCGCCCCGACCGGGCCAGGGCGGACACCCTCCAGGACGCCGACGTGAAATCCATCACCTTTGACGGCGTAAACTTCACCGTCTTCCACAAAAACAAAAATCTCTACTCCACCCTTGCCGTGCCGCAAAGCCTCGACGCGGCGCTTGAGACGGTCCAGGAAAAGTACGGCGTCTCCGCCCCCCTGGCCGAACTGATCGCAAACAACCCCTGCCCGGCCCTGACCGAGAACGTGCTGGAGGGCTTTTACGTGGGCCTGCGCATGGTCCAGGGCGTGCCCTGCCATCATCTGGCCTTCAGCCAGAAGGACGTGGACTGGCAGATATGGATCGCCGACGGCGACAAACCCCTGCCGCGCAAGCTGGTCATCGTGGACAAGACCCTGGCCGGGGCCCCCAACTACGAGGCGCTTTTTGAGGATTGGAAGATCAACCCCCGCCTGAAGGATTCGTTTTTCGCCTTCACGCCGCCCAAAAACGCCGCCAAAATCGACGTCATCCCGCGCGGGGACTCCCCGGCAGCGGGACAGTAACCGGAGGCCGCCATGAAATCATGCGTGCGACTTTTCGTCTGCGCCCTCCTGACCCTGACCCTGGTCGGCCTGTCCCCATGGCCCGCCATGTCCCGGGGCGGCGGCGGCTTCGGCGGCGGAATGCGGGGCGGCGACCTCGGCGGCGGAACGCGGGGCGGCGACTTCGGCGGCCCTCCCGGCGGCATGCCCGCCCGGGGCGGCATGCGGGGCGACGACTTCGGCGGCCGTCCCGACGGCGGCTTTCCGGCCAGCGGGACCATGCGCCCCGCTCCCGGCCCCTATCCCCCTGGTCCCGGCCCGGGTCCCAGGCCGCCCATGCCTCCCGGCCCAGGCCCCTATCCCCCTGGCCCCGGCCCGGGTCCCAGGCCGCCCATGCCCCCCGGTCCCGGCCCCTATCCCCCTGGCCCCGGGCCAAGGCCGCCCATGCCTCCCGGCCCAGGCCCCTATCCTCCCGGTCCCGGCCCCTATCATCCCGGCCCCTGGGGACCCGGACCGTACGGCCCCAGGCCCTGGCCGGTCCTGCCGCCCGGTGCGGCCTACCTCTGGACCCTGCCGGCCACGGCCGTGGCCCTTACCGTGGCCGGGGCCATGGTCTATCAGGCGGACAACACCTGCTACCAGCCCATGCAGATGGGCGATCAGGTGGTCTATCAGCCCATCCCCTGCCCCTGAACCTTGCCTGGCCGCGCCGGACATTGCCTCCGGCGCGGCCAACGCAGGCCTCCCGTCTGCCGCGATTTCGCCGCACAGGGGGGTTAAATATCTCGTCGAGTTCGGATATGCTTCCAGGCGGGCAAGAGACGGCCATGTGCGCGCCCGCCGTCCACCCACACCTTAAACGCACCAAGGAGAAGGCCATGAGCACTATAGCCGCCGTTTGGGCCCGGGAAATCCTCGATTCCCGCGGCAATCCCACCGTTGAGGTGGAAGTCACCCTGGAATCCGGCGCCTCCGGCCGCGCCGCCGTACCGTCCGGCGCCTCCACCGGAACCCGCGAGGCCCTGGAGCTGCGCGACGGAGAGGAAGGCCGCTACGGCGGCAAGGGCGTGTCCAAGGCCGTGGAGAACGTCCAGGGCGAACTGGCCGAGACCGTGGTCGGCATGGACGCCACCCAGCAGGTGGCCATCGACAACCTGATGATCGAGACCGACGGCACCGAGAACAAATCCCGCCTGGGCGCCAACGCCATTCTCGGCGTGTCCCTGGCCGTGGCCCGGGCCGCCTCCAATTTCGTCGGCCTGCCGCTGTACCAGTACCTGGGCGGCATCAACGCCAAGGTCCTGCCCGTGCCGCTTATGAACATCATAAACGGCGGCATGCACGCCCCCAACAACCTGGACATCCAGGAATTCATGATCCTGCCGATTGGCGCCAAGACCTTCGCCGACGCCCTGCGCATGGGCGCCGAGACCTTCCACACCCTGAAAATGCTCCTGGCCAAAGACGGCCACGTCACCTCCGTGGGCGACGAGGGCGGCTTCGCCCCCAACCTGAAGGACCACGACCAGGCCTTCAAATACATCGTCAAGGCCATCGAGGAGTCCGGCTACCGCCCCGGCGACGAAATCTCCCTGGCCATCGACGCCGCCGCCTCGGAATTCTACAAGGACGGCAAATACATCCTGTCCGGCGAGAATAAGAACCTGTCCTCCAAGGACATGGTCAAGTACCTGGCCGACTTCACCGGCAAATACCCCCTCGTGTCCATCGAGGACGGCCTGGCCGAGGGCGACTGGGACGGCTGGAAGATCCTGACCAACGAGCTCGGCGAAACCATCCAGCTCGTGGGCGACGACATCTTCGTCACCAACCCGGACATCCTGGCCGAAGGCATCGACCAGGGCATCGCCAACTCCATCCTCATCAAACTCAACCAGATCGGCACCGTCACCGAGACCCTGGACACCATCGAAATGGCCAAACAGGCCGCCTATACCACCATCATCTCCCATCGCTCCGGCGAAACCGAAGACAGCTTCATCGCCGATCTGGCCGTGGGCCTCAACGCCGGACAGATCAAGTCCGGCTCCCTGTCGCGCAGCGACCGGCTGGCCAAATACAACCAGCTCCTGCGCATCGAAGAGGAGCTCGAAGACCAGGCCATCTACTACGGCCCCATCATGGCCGCCCAGTGGTACGACGAAGACGAAGGCGAGGAATAGAAGAAAAGAGAAGAGCCTCCGGCGGCCGGGGGGACTCAGTCCCCCCGGACCCCCCGTCAGTTTTGCGCGTCTCCCCCGGCCGTTCCGGCCGGGGGAGACGCGCAAAACGAACCGGGGCGGGCCGGTGCTGCGCGGGGCGAAGCCTATTGAAGTTTTTCGGGAGGGGAGGGTTCGGGAGGGGAACCCCTTTTTTCAAAAAGGGGTTCCCCTCCCGATGCCTCCGTTTCCATCCCTCACCCAAGGAGACCCTTTCCCATGATCCTCATCGACGGCAAAAAGGTGGCGGCCGAGGTTCGCGCCGGAGTCAAGCGCGACGTGGAGCGGCTCAAACGCAAATTCGGGCGCGCCCCAAGTCTGGCGGTGGTGCTTGTCGGCGAGGACCCGGCCTCGCAGGTGTACGTGCGCAACAAGGAGAAGGCCTGCGAAGAGGCCGGGATCGTGTCGCGCACCTGGCGGCTCGACGCCCGCACCGAGCAATCGCACCTGGAGCGGCTGGTCCTTGAGCTCGGCTCAAGCGACGACATCGACGGCGTGCTGGTGCAGTTGCCGCTACCCGAGCCGTTCGACAGCTCCACCTGCCTGTGTCTCATGGACCCCAGGAAGGACGTGGACGGATTTCACCCGGAGAATGTGGGGAGATTGTCGCTGGAGCTTCCGGGACTACGGCCCTGCACCCCGGCTGGCGTCATGGCGCTGCTTGAATATTACGCCCTGAGCCCGTCGGGCAAAAAGGCCGTGGTGCTGGGGCGCAGCAACATCGTGGGCAAGCCCATGGCCATGATGCTTGCGGCCTCGGGACCGTTCGCCAACGCCACCGTCACCGTGTGCCATTCGCGCACCCCCGACATCGCCCGGGAATGCCGCGAGGCGGATTTCCTGATTTGCGCCGTGGGCAAGGCCAAGCTCGTCACCAAAGACATGGTCAAGCCCGGGGCCGTGGTCATCGACGTGGGCATGAACCGCGACGAAAACGGCAAGCTGTGCGGCGACGTGGATTTCGAGGGCGTAAAAGACGTGGCGTCAGCCATAACGCCGGTTCCCGGCGGCGTGGGGCCCATGACCATCGCCATGCTCATGGTCAATACCGTCAACGCCTTCCGCTGGCGCATGGAAAGCGTGATCGAGGAAGAATAGGCGGCCTGCGGCGGCCCCTTCTCAGCGAGGCTGCCGCGCCGCAAGCTCCCGGATGGCGTCCCGGGCGATCCAGCGCGCCTGCGGCGTGTCTTGCGCCAGGATGCGCCGGGCCGTCTCCAGGGCGGCCAGACGCAGCGGTTCATTGCGTTTGCCTATGCCGCGAAGCGCCCAGTTGACGGCCTTTTTCAAGAAATTTCGCCCGTCGTGGGCCGTGGCCTCAACCAGCCCGAGATAGTCCGCAAACACGGCGTCCGGGGCCTTTTTGTCGTGCACGGCCAAAGACGCCATGAGCGAAAACCCGGCCCGGCGCACGAATTCCTCCGGCTGCGCCGCCCACTGCCGGGCCTTGTCATGGGCCAGGGCCGTCTTCCGGACCAGATTGTTGGTGAACATGTCGCAGATGTCCCAGGAATCCAGGTCCGCGACCCAGCGTTCCAGGCGCCCCTCGTCGGTTAGGGCCGGATCGGCGGTCAGGCAGGCCAGAAGCCGCGCCTCGTGCAGGGCCGTATCCCACAAGGCCAGGGCCAGGGCATGGTTCTGGCCGGTCTCTTTTCGTATGGCGCGCACGAAGGCCACGGATACCCCGGCGGCGCGCGCGACGTTTATGCCGTAGCGGGCCATGCCCTGGCGGTTGCGCTGGCTGCCTGCGGCGCGGATGCGCCCGGCCAGCTCCTCGGCGGCGGCGGTCATGTCGTTCATGTCTTCCCGCATAGCATATCCTGCCAACTCCATTGACCCCAGGACATTTCTGTCCTACCCGGGCGTCGTAAAGGGCAGGCGAATATGCAGCGACTGTTTTCGGTATCGCGATTGCGGCGGGGATGCTGGGGCTGTGGAGATGGACTGTCTATACTGGTCGCACGCACTATTTTCCGATGCGAAACGCAAAAGGCTTCGTATCTATCAATCCTTCACCGTTGCCACTAAAACCAGAGGCGACAAAGTTAAAATAGCCCAATCGACCATCTTCGCAGACGACCGTTCCGTTTCCTTGGGTATCGTCCGTGTTGATGAATTCGCCTTGGCAGGTCACGCCTTGGTTCGTCGTGAGGGTTAATATGCCTCCGCCGCTGAAGTACGCCGTGGCCTTGCCGGTGAACGTCTCCGGGGTATTATGTATTTCGCCCTCGACGGAGAGATTTATGGAAAGCTTTGCGTAAGCTTGCTCTGTATATGCAAAACCTACAAACACAACAACAATGCACAGTGAACAAAAATACGGAAACAATAGACTTCTGTGTGACTGCTTCATAAGTTCCTCAATACTCTACGTAACCGATAATTCATCATTGGCCTGCACGTCGCCTGCCACATCATTTACACAATCAGTGTCTAGTTGACCAGCACTTTCACTAAGAGACGATACCCCTTCCCCTACAACAGTGAACGGTGCCTGGCGCAAGAATTGACGACAAAAAACTTCCAACTTTTGTTAGCAAGCGCCCCTTACGCGTAGAGCAGCACGATGGCGCCCAAAAAAAACAGGTGGTCGGCATAGTTGAATACTGGCGTCGCATTGGCGGCTTCTTTGCTTGCACCAGGAAGGAGGATGCGCATGCTTTTGATTTTGCAATGATTGTCACGGATGGCGGCGACGTGGCGTCCATCCCCAGAAAACCGCCCACACCAATGATCGCGTTGGAAATTCCCTGGTCGCGAGTGGCGAGCAGGTCTTCAACCGTCCCGATAATTTCCTTTGCATCATTGAAAACATCCTTGTCAAGAATGTCGTTCTTGAGGCGCCATCCCTTGGTAATGAGGCAAAATTCCCGAATTGCAAGACCACGGCTTGAAGCGGAAACATTGGATGTAGGAGCGGGTATTTGAATGCCCCCGTTTTCATACTATTTATTGTATGTACGCATAATTACTGCAAAATATTACAATCTAAAGCAATTATGACATATATTTAATATTATGCAACTAAATAACTGCATTTTTTGGAACAATGAAAGAAACTATTTTTCATGTTCAAAATAGCGACTTGAGAATTTCACCTTCTGTACTATCAGCAAAATTGTCGCTCGGATAGTTGTTAAAGTCGAGACTAAAATAGTGAATGATATAACGGCAATAGGTGGTAGCGACCACCCGGTAGGCTGGACCCTCCACCCGCAGCCCTTCCCCTCCACATTCTCCCCGCCACCACGCATCTTCCCCATCCCCTTCCCCAAACACCCTACAATTTCGTAGCCTCCCTTCTACGTTTTTGTTGTCGCAAAGCCCGCCCCAAAACAGCCGATATCCAATCATATCAGTAAGATAGTGCGTGGCACGCCCCTTGTAAGAGCCCTTCCGCATCCGGCCCGCCGAGACGGCCGGAAAGGGAGATCGCATGGAACACGCCATCCTCGAAGAGCGCAAGGATCAGGTCCACGTCAAGGGCAGCGGCCCCTTCGCCATGGCCTGCAACCGCGACAGCCTGGCCGGGGCCGTCAGCCAGCGGGCCTGCGTGTTCTGCGGCTCGCGGGTGGTCCTCTACCCCATCGCCGACGCCCTGCATCTGGTGCACGGCCCCATCGGCTGCGCGGTCTACACCTGGGACATCCGGGGGGCCTTGTCTTCGGGGCCGGAGCTGCACCGCTTAAGCTTCTCCACCGACCTCCAGGAACGCGACGTCATCTTCGGCGGCGAAAAAAAGCTCAAGGCCGCCCTGCTCGAACTCATCAAACGCCACAGCCCCAAGGCGGCCTTCGTCTACGCCACCTGCATCGTGGGCATCATCGGCGACGACGTGGGCTCGGTGTGCCGCCAGGTGGCCGAGGAGACCGGCATCCCGGTCATCCCGGTGCAGTCGGAGGGCTTCAAGGGCAACAAGCGCGAGGGCTATCTGGCCGCCTGCCGGGCCATGTTCGAACTCGTGGGCACGGGCGACGTGTCGGATGTGCCCACGGTCAGCATCAACATCCTGGGCGACTTCAACCTGGCCGGGGAGATCTGGATCATCCGGGAATATTTCGAGCGCATGGGCGTGGCCGTGGTGGCCAACATCACCGGCGACGGCCGGGTGGACGCCATCCGCCGGGCGCACGGGGCGCGCTTAAACGTGGTGCAGTGTTCCGGGGCCACCATGGAGCTGGCCAAGATGATGCAGGACAAATACGACATCCCGTTCATCCGGGCCTCGTACCTGGGCATCGAGGACATGGCCGACTCGCTCTACGCCGTGGCCGAGCACTTCAAGGACCGCGACCCGGGCATCGTGGCCCGCACCAAGGCCCTGGTGCGCGAGGAGCTGGGCAGGCTCCTTCCCGAACTCAAAAAATACCGCAAGGACCTGGAAGGCAAAAAGGCCGCCATCTACGTGGGCGGCGCCTTCAAGGCCTTCTCGCTGATCAAGGCCTTCAAGCACCTGGGCATGCGCGTGGTGCTGGTGGGGTCCCAGACCGGCACCCAGGAGGACTACGAGGAGCTGGCCGCCCTCTGCGATCCGGAGACCATCATCGTGGACGACGCCAACCCCCTGGAGCTGTCGCACTTCATCAAGGAAAAAGACGTGGACGTGTTCGTGGGCGGGGTCAAGGAACGGCCCATCGCCTTCAAGCTCGGGGTCGGTTTTTGCGACCACAACCACGAGCGCAAGGAGGCCCTGGAGGGCTTCGTGGGCATGCTCAACTTCGCCAAAGAGATCCACGCCTCGGTGGTCAGTCCCGTGTGGCGCTTCGTGCCCCGCCGGGAAAACAGGCCCACGGCCCAGGCTCAGCCCAAGGCTCTGGAGGACAGGTCATGAAAGACGCCCCCTTCGTCTCCACCACCAACGCCTGCAAGCTGTGTACGCCCCTTGGCGCGGCCCTGGCCTTTCGGGGCATCGAGGGGGCCATCCCCTTTTTGCACGGCTCCCAGGGCTGCGCCACCTACATGCGCCGCTACATCATCAGCCATTTTCGCGAGCCCATGGACATCGCCTCCTCGGCGCTGGGCGAAAAGCAGGCGGTCTTCGGCGGCGGCCCCAATCTCAAAAAGGGCATCCTAAACGTCATGGAGAAGTACGGGGCCACGATGGTCGGCGTGGCCTCCACCTGCCTGACCGAGACCATCGGCGACGACATGCCCCGGCTGGTCCACGAATTCAAAAAGGAATTCGCCGATCTGCCCCTGCCCGCAATCGTGACCGTATCCACCCCGAGCTATTCCGGCACGCACATGGACGGCTGGCACGCCGCCGTGGCGGCCACGGTTGAGCAACTGGCCGATCCCGAGACCCCGGTGCACGACGGCATAAACGTCCTGCCCGGACTCGTCTCCCCCGAGGACATACGGCACCTGAAAGACATCTTCGAGGACTTCGGGATCAAGGCCGCCATCCTGCCCGACATCTCGGACACCTTGGATGGCCCGGCCCTGCTCGACTACGAGAAAATCCCCAAGGGCGGCACGCCCCTTTCCGCCATCCGGACCATGTCCGGGGCCAAGGCCACCCTTGAGATGGGCCGGGTGCTGGGGCTGGCCGAGAGCGCCGGGCATGTCCTTGAGCGCCGCTTCGGCGTGCCGCGCATCTCCCTGGGTCTGCCCATGGGCATCCGCGAGACCGACGCCCTGTTCGACGCCTTAACGGACGTCTCCGGACGCCCCACCCCGGCCCGCTACGTCCGTGAGCGCGGCCGCTACGTGGACGCCCTGGTGGACGGCCACAAGTACATCTCTGGCAAGCGGGCCGTGGTCTACGGCGAGGAAGACCTGGTGGTCGGCCTGACCGCCTTTCTGGCCGAGATCGGCGTGCATCCGGTGCTGGTGGCCACAGGCGGCCGGGACAAGCGCTTCAAGGCCGCCGTGGCCGATGCCATAGGCGATCTGGTCCCCGAAATGCCGGCCATCCGCGAGGGCGTGGACTTCTTCGAGATCGCGGCCGAGGCCAAGGATCTGGCCCCGGACCTGATGGTCGGCCACAGCAAGGGCTACCGTTACGCCCGGGAGTGGGACGTGCCGCTTATCCGCGTCGGCTTCCCCATCCACGACCGCTTCGGCGGCCAGCGCCTGCGCCATGTGGCCTACGGCGGGGCCCAGGCCATGTTCGACCGCATCGTCAACGCCGTGCTTGGCCGCAAACAAGACGCCAGTCCCGTGGGCTACGGCTACCTGTAAAAACCGCAAAGGAGCTTGCGATGGATATCCAAAGGGATCTCTCCCGCCACCCCTGTTTCAACAAGGAAGCCTCGGGACAGTGCGGCCGGGTCCACCTGCCCGTGGCCCCCAAGTGCAACATCAAATGCAACTACTGTGATCGCAAGCACGACTGCGTCAACGAATCCCGCCCCGGCGTCTCCAGCGCCCTGCTCACCCCGCCCCAGGCCATGGCCTACATGGAGGAGGTGCTGGAGAAAGAGCCGCGCATCACCGTGGTCGGCATCGCCGGTCCCGGCGACCCCATGGCCAACTGGGCCGAGACGCACCACACCTTGAAGCTGCTCAAGGAGCGTTTCCCGCACCTGCTCTTCTGCCTGTCCTCCAACGGTCTGGCCCTGCCCGGCCATGTGGACGAACTGGCCGAGGTCGGGGCCACCCACGTCACCGTGACGATAAACGCCGTGGACCCGGACGTGGGGGAGAAGGTCTATTCCTGGGTGCGCGACGGCAAGCTCATCCTGCGCGGCCGCGCCGCCGCCGAGCTGCTCATCAGCCGCCAGCTCGAATCCGTGCGGTTGCTTGCCGCCAAGGGCATCACCGTCAAGGTCAACACCATCGTGGTCCCGGGCATAAACGACCACCACGTGGGCGAGATCTCCAAGACCGTGGCCGCGCTTGGCGCGAACATCCACAACATCATGGCCATGTTCCCCACCCCCAACACCCCGTTTGCGGACATCCCCGAGCCCACCAAGGATCAGATCGCCGCCGCCCGGCAGACCTCGGCCGCGTATCTGCCCCAGATGACCCACTGCCGCCGCTGCCGGGCCGACGCCGTGGGGCTTTTGTGCTCCGACCGCTCCGGGGAGTTCAGCGACATGCTGCGGGCCTGCTCCAAGGTCGTGCCCGGGGCGGCGGAAACCCGGCCCTACGTGGCCGTGGCCACCCGCGAGGGCATGCTCATCAACCTGCATTTGGGCGAGGCCTGGGCCTTCCAGATCTACGGCAAAAACGAGGGCGGCATCTTTTTGGTGGAGGAACGCGCCGCGCCCGAGCCCGGCGGCGGTCCGCGCCGCTGGGAGGAGCTGGCCCGGGTGCTCAAGGACTGCCGGGCCGTGTTGTGTTCGTCCTACGGCGAGACCCCGGCCAAGGTCCTCATGGAGCGCGGCGTCATGGTCCACGGCTGCTCGGGGCTTGTGGAGGACGGCGTGGAGGAAATATTTGGAACCGGCGACCTGACGACGCTCAAGTCGCGCCGCAAGGGCCTGTCCGGGGCCTGTCGGTGCAGCGGCGGCAGCGGCGAGGGATGCGGTTGAAGATGGCATATGCCCCGGGGAGGCGGCGAAGCCTCCTCCCCGGGCCGTGATGCGTCCGACAGACCATAGGCTGGAAGCCCTCCGGGGGCCAAAGGGCTCAAGCCCTTTGGAATCGCGCACCGGGCCTCGGCCATGCGCCGCTTTGCCGTCTAAAAATCCCCACGGCTTTACCATGAAATGCGCCGAGCCGCGTTTGTTCTCGCCAGATTCCTGAAAAATCGCTACCCTGCCGTCCATGTCGCGCATCACCTCGGAGGACGGGTTTCTCACGCTCATCGACCGGCATTTCCCCCGCCGCCATGCCGCCGTGCCCCTGCATCGCGGCGACGACGCCGCCGTGATCGAAACGCCCGGCCGCGTCTGCCTGACCGCCGATCTTTTCCTGGAAGACGTCCACTTCCGGCGCGCCTATTTCACGCCAAAGGACATCGGCTGCAAATCCCTGGCTGTAAATATCAGCGACTTGGCGGCCATGGGGGCCGTCCCCCTGGGCTTCGCCCTGGTGCTGACCAGCCCGGAGGACGCGGACGCCACGTTTTGGGACGGGGTGTTTTCGGGCATGGCCGGTCTTGCCGACGCCCTGGAGCTGCCGCTTGTCGGCGGCGACCTGAACCGGGGGCCGTCCGTGGCCCTGGCCGTCACGGCCTGGGGCGGCCCGGGACCGTCCGGACGCTTTCTTACCCGGGGGCAGGGACGTCCCGGCGACGCACTTTTTTTGGTGGGCGACGTGGGTCTGGCCGCCGTGGGCCTTTTTGTCCTGGAGGCCCACGGCCGCGACGCCATCCCTGACTGGCCCGCCGCCGCAGCGGCCCACCTGCGCCCGGCCGTGCGCGTGCAGGCGGGACTCGCCCTGGCGGGCATCCCGGGCGTGCGCGGGCTAATGGACGTCTCCGACGGCCTGGGCGCCGACCTGCCCCGTTTTCTGGCCCCGGGAACCGGCGCGGATATCCGCCTGGACCTCAAGGCGCTGCATCCCGAGGTCGCAAGGCATGCCGCCGCCCTGGGCGAGGACCCGGTCCGGGCCGCCTTTTTGGGCGGCGAGGACTATGCCCTTCTCGGCGCGGCCGATCCTGCGGCCCTGCCCGACATCATGGCCGCCGCGCCCGGGGCCTGGCCCATCGGCACGGTCGCCGCCGCCCCCGGCGTCTCACTCAACGGCCGCTCCGTAACCGGACGCGGCTTCGACCATTTCGAGTCCACCCCATGTTCCAGTTGATCTTCGGCGCGGCCTGCATCAGCTTTTCGGCGGTGTTCGTGAAGCTGGTCCACGTCTCCGCCCTGTCAGCGGCCTTCTACCGCATGGGCGTGGGCGGCCTGGGGCTTCTCGTGGCCATGGCCCTGGCCGGAAAGCTCAGCACCCTGCGCGGGCCGGTGCTCGTCCGGGCCTTGCCCTGCGCCCTTTTTTTCGCCTCGGACCTGTGGACCTGGCACCTGAGCATCAACATCGTGGGACCGGGCATGGGCACCCTTTTGGGCAATTTCCAGGTCTTCGTGCTGGCCCTGGCGGCGGTGCTCTTTTTCAAGCAAAAAACCGGGCCTGTGTTCTGGCTGTCCATGGCCCTGGCCGTGGCCGGGCTCTACGCCATGGTAGGGGTGGGCTTCGGATCAAAGCCCCCGGAATACGGTCTGGGGGTCCTCTACGGCCTGTCCACGGCCTTTTTCTACGGCCTGTACATCATAAGCCTGCAAAAGGCCGTGTCCGGGTTCTCCGCCAGCGACCCCCTGGCCATGACCGCCGTGCTTTCGCTTGCGGCGGCGGCCATCCTCGGCTGCGGCATGCTGGCCATGGGCGACACCTTCGCCATCCCGGACACCCAGTCCGTGGTGTCGCTTGTGGCCTACGGGCTGGTGTGCCAATCCTTGGGCTCGCTGCTCATCAGCCGGGGGCTGATGCTGGTGCGCACCGCCCTGGCCGGGTTGGTGCTTCTCCTGCAGCCGGTTCTGGCCTATGTCTGGGACATCGCGTTTTTCGCCAAACCCATGAGTCCGGCCGAACTGGCCGGGGCGGCCCTGGCCTTGGCCGGCATCTACCTCGGCTCCACACGGAGGAAAAAGGCATGATCGACACCACGCTGCGCATCATCGGCACGGTGCGCTCGGAGCTTCGCGACCGCAAGGACGCCCCCAAAAGCGAGACCGAGGGCGCGCCCCCGGCGGCCATCGTCATGGACAAGGCCTATCTCGAAGGCCTGGAGGGGCTTGAGGCGGGCCGCGACATCTACGTCTTCACCTGGCTGCACCTCTCCGACCGCGACGTGCTGAAAGTCCACCCCCGCAACAATAAAGACGTGCCCAAGCGCGGGGTGTTCACCACCCGCTCCCCGGCCCGCCCAAACCCCATCGGCCAGCACAAGGTGCGCGTCACGTCCGTCACGGACGACGGGGTCATCCACGTGGACGCCCTGGAGGCCGTGGACGGCACGCCGGTGGTGGACATCAAGCCTGCCCGGTGAGGCGTCCCAGGCCCCGTGTTTTTTTCACGTCGCCCCTGCCGCAGGCTTGCCCCGCCACGGCGCATGGGTTAGAAACCTTGGGAAAAATCGCACGAAAGGAGTCGTCATGTCCAAGCAGGAAGTCAAGAAAATCAACGGCGTCGTGTCCGCCTTTTTCGCCCACACCGGCCACATCACCAAGGCCGAGGCCCAGGAGATAAGCGGTCTGGACGCGTCGCATTTCGAGGAAGTCTACGCCAAGGCCGCCAAGCTTTTCGACAAGATCGACGGCGACAAGAACTCCAAGGTGAACAAGCTGCTCGACCACCTGGCCGCCGAGGTGGACGAGTACATGAAAAAGATCAGCGGCGTCGGCATCGCCTAGGCATTCGGGACAGACTTCCCGCCCCCGCAGGGGGTTCGCCTTTTCGTGCGCCGCCCCGGGATATGACGACGCCCCCGGGGCGGCGACATGCGTCCGTCATCCGTCGCGCCCGCCCTGCGCCGCCTGGACCGTCTTCGTCCGGCGGCGCCGCCGCACGGTTTCCCGGCAGGCGCCGCCTTGCCCGCGTCTCGGGAGAAAGCGCCCATGTCCAGGCCAAACGCCGCACCAGACGCTCCCCTGCGACCCGGCCGCACCCTGCGGCATGGCGTCAATGACGCCGTGGCCTTCTGCCGTTTCGTGATCTCGTCGTTTTTCTCGGACCGCTGCCTCATGCAGGCCTCGGCCCTGTCCTACGCCACGGTGCTCTCCATCGTGCCGCTTTTCGCCGTGGCCTTTGCGGTCACCAAGGGGCTTGGCCTGTACGACGCGCCCCAGGTGCGGCAACTGCTTCTGGGGCTTACGGCCGATCGGGCCGAGGTGGCGGACGCCATCCTAAGCTACATCCAAAACACCAACGTCCAGGCCCTGGGGGTCATCGGCACGGCCTTTTTGGTGGTGACCGCCGTGTCCCTGGTGGGGGCCGTCGAATCGGCCCTGGGCTCGGTGTGGAAGGTTCCGGTCGACAGGGAGCTGGGGCGGCGCTTCATCAACTACGTGGCGCTTCTGGTCATCTGCCCGGTCTTTTTCTTTGCGGCCTTCGGGGCCACGGCGGGCCTGGAAAACGTGGCCCTGGTGCGCTGGCTATTGGAATTCGCCCTGCTTAGCCGGGCGTATCTGCTCTTTCTGGCCTTTTTGCCGTACCTCATGATCTGGGCGGCGCTTTTTCTGCTCTACCGCTTTTTGCCGAACACAAAAGTCAGCTTCGCCAGCGCCGCCGCATCCGCGCTTTTTGCCGGAACCCTGTGGCAGCTCACCCAGCGCCTGTACATCAGCTATCAGGCCGGGGCCACGGGCTACAACGCGGTCTACGGCAGCTTCGCCCAGATACCGCTGTTATTTTTATGGCTCTACGTCAGTTGGCTGATCCTGCTTTTCGGGGCCGAGGTGGGGCATGCGCTCATGCGCCGCCGGGAGCTGGCCGACCAGGACCGCGACGCGGCCTTAAGCGCCGCCGACCGCCGGGCCCTGGGGCTTTTCGTCCTGGCCGCCCTGGCCGCCGACGCCGACGCCCGCGCGATTCCGGCCACGGCCCGGGAGTTGGCGGCGCGCATCGGCGCGCCGACACCAAGCGTCGAGGCGGCCCTGGGCGTCTTTTTGGCCGCCCGACTGGCGGCCCGGGTGGAGCGCCCCGAGGCGGAGCCGGGCTGGCTTCTGGCCGCGCCGCCAGACAAGATCACCGCCGCCGAGGCCATAGCCGCCATGGATGCGGCCCGGCCGGAGGGCGCGCCCGCGCCGGGCTTTTTGGCCAAAGACGCCGCCCTGGCCGCACGGCTGGTCCCGCTTGCCGACCCGGCCACGGCCGCAGGCGTCACGCTGCGCGACCTCGGGTCATAAAAAACCCCGCCCGCGATCCTCTCGCAGGCGGGGCGAAAACCGCGCAGGTCGCGGTCGATGTCCTCTGCGGCTAGCGCCGCGCCTCCCAGCCGTCCAAAACGCCCTGCCGGAAGACCGCAAACGCCTCGGCGAATCCCTCAAGCGGCAACTCGCCCTTTTCCCCGGTGCGCCGGTCCTTGGTCTCCGCCACCCCCCGGGCCAGCCCCTTGCCGCCAAGCACCACCTGTATGGGAAAGCCCATCAGGTCCGCGTCCTTGAATTTCACCCCGGGCCGCTCATCCCGGTCGTCGAGCAAAACCTCAACCCCAAGGCCCACAAGCAGGTCATGCAGCTCCATCGCCTTGGCGGTCGCCGTCTCGTCCTTGGGGCTTAGGTTGAGAAGCGCCACCTCGAAGGGGGCCATGGGCGGCGGGAACACGGCGCCATGCTCGTCATGGTTCTGCTCCAGGCACGCGGCCACCACGCGCGAGACGCCGATGCCGTAGCTGCCCATGATGATATGGCGTTCCTTGCCCTCTTCGTCCAGATAGACCGCGCCCATGGACTTGCTGTACTTGGTTCCCAGCTTGAACACGTGCCCGACCTCGATGCCCCTGGTGAATACAAGCGGCTTGCCGCACGTGGGGCACACGTCCCCGGGGGCCACCTGCCGCAGGTCCGCAAAGCTCTCCACCTTCGCGTCCCGGGCCAGATCCACATGGCGCAGATGGGCGTCGGCCGCGTTGGCCCCGACGATCCAGTCCGACCCACCGGCCAACTCCGCGTCGGCGTAGACCACGTCCGCCCCAAGCCCCACGGGTCCGGCGAACCCCACCGGCGCGCCCGTCGCCCTGACCACAGCCTCGGGCGCGGCCAGCTCCATCTCGGTCGCCCCAAGCAGGTTTTTGAGCTTGACCTCGTTGACCTCCCGGTCGCCGCGCACCAGGGCCGCCGCCACCTTGCCGTCGGCCACGTACAAAAGGGTCTTGACGATCCTGTCGGCGGCCACGCCCAGAAAGGCCGTCACCTGCTCCACGGTATGCGTCCCGGGGGTGGAAACGACCTCGGCGGGCGGGCAGAGGCCGACCTCGCCGACCACGTGGCCCACGGCCTCGGCCTTTTCCAGGTTGGCCCCATATTCGCAGTCCGAACAGGCCACGATGGTGTCCTCGCCGGTATCCGCCAGGACCATGAATTCATGGGAGAAGCTGCCGCCGATGGGTCCCGAGTCGGCCTCCACGGCCCGAAACTGAAGCCCCAGGCGGGAAAAGATGCGGGCGTAGGCGCCGTACATGGCGAAATAGCTTGTGTCCGCGCCTGCTTCGTCCTTGTCAAAGGAATAGGCGTCCTTCATGACGAACTCCCGGCCGCGCATGAGCCCGAAGCGGGGCCGTATCTCGTCGCGAAACTTGGTCTGGATCTGGTAGAGGTTCAGCGGCAATTGGCGGTAGGAGCGAATCTCGTGGCGCACCAGATCCGTGACCACCTCCTCATGGGTGGGTCCCAGGCAGCATTCCCGGTCGTGGCGGTCCACGAAACGCAAAAGCTCCTTGCCGTAGACGTTCCAGCGTCCGCTCTCCTTCCACAGGTCGCCGGGCTGCACCGCAGGCATGAGCACCTCAAGCGCCCCGGCCCGGTTCATCTCCTCCCGGACCACCCTGGCCACGTTGTTTAAGGCCCGAAGCCCGAGCGGCAGGTAGGTGTAGACCCCGGCGGTGAGCTTGCGGATCATGCCGGCGCGCAAAAGCAGCTTGTGGGACACCACCTCGGCGTCGGCCGGGTCTTCCTTGAGCGTGGGCGCGTAGAACGAACTTAGGCGCATGCGGTTTCCTTTTTTTTCTCTTCGATGACGCGGTCGAGTTCTTCCATGAACCGGGCCAGGAGCGCCTCCTGTCCCTTCACCTTGCACAGCAGTTCCCCTTTGCGGAAAATCACCCCCAGGCCCCGGCCTCCGGCCAGACCGATGTCCGCCTCCTTGGCCTCGCCGGGTCCGTTGACCACGCAGCCCATGACCGCCACGGTAAAGACCTCGGTCACGTGCCGCAGACGCTCCTCCACGGCCTCGGCCAGGGCGGCCAGATCGATCTCCGTGCGCCCGCAGGTGGGGCAGGAAATGATCTCCGGGCCACGCGACCGGATGCCGAGGCAGCGCAACATCTCCCAGGCCGCCACCATCTCAATGACCGGGTCGCCGGTCAAAGAAACCCGCAGCGTGTCCCCAAGCCCCTCCCACAACAGGATGCCCAGGCCCACCCCGGATTTCACCGCGCCGCGCATGGGGGTTCCGGCCTCGGTGATGCCGATGTGCAGGGGATAGTCCACCTTCGCGGCTAAAAGCCGGTAGGCGGCGATGGTCCGGGGCACGCTCGACGACTTGAGCGAAATTTTGATCTGATCAAATCCCCGGGCCTCCAGCAGGGCCACATGCCGCAGGGCGCTCTCCACCATGGCCTCGGGGGTGGGGCCGCCGTATGTGCGCAAAAGCTCCTTTTCCACGGAGCCGCTGTTGACGCCGATGCGGATCGGCACGCCCCGGTCCTTGGCGGCGGCGGCCACGGCGTCCACGGCGCGCTGCCCGCCGATATTGCCGGGGTTGATGCGCAGAGCGTCGATGCCGGACTCAAGGGCCAGAAGGGCCAGGCGGTGGTCGAAATGGATGTCGGCCACCAGCGGCGCCGGGGACTGGGACTTGATTGCGGCGATGGCCCGGGCGGCGTCCTCGTCCAAAACGGCCAGCCGCACGATCTCGCACCCGGCCCGGGCCAGGGCGTTTATCTGGGCCAGGGTGGCGGCCACGTCCCGGGTGTCGGTGTTGGTCATGCTCTGAACGCGGATCGGATGACCGCCGCCGATGAGATAGGGGCCGAGCCGGATGGGGCGCGTTAGGCGGCGTGTGGGGATGAGGGATTCGTTTTGCATGGGTGGTGTCCGTACGTCGATCCTGCTAGCCCATTTCAGGGCCGAAGCCAAGGGTGCGCGCCGGTCCGGGCGTGCGCAACCGTGACGGCGTCGGCGCAAGGCTCGAGCCAGGCGAACCTTGCAATTTTCCATGAAAATGCTACCGGGAAATTCGCGTAAGGCAAGGCGTTTGGGCCATGACGGGCATACGAACCGGACAACCCGCCGGAGAGCGGCAGGACGAGAGAAAGCGCAATGATCTTCGACCTGCTTTTCAAGAGGGGGGAAAAAAAGCAATCCAAGGACCGCCGCCGGGCCTACCGGGTCTGCATCAAGGATCTCCAGGTCATGGTGCACGGCCAAAGCGCCATCTTTTCCTTCACGGCCAAGGACATAAGCGCCCTGGGGGTGGGGGTGCTGACCGACGCCAAGGCCTTCAAACCCGGCATCCTCATCCGCATCGACATCAAAAAAGACGGCAAATTCCTGGCCACGGGGCTGACGGCCAAGGTCATGCGGGCCGGAAGCGGCGTGGTGGGCTGCCAGTTCCAGGAAATGACCAAGGTTCAGGAGACCGTCCTGCACACCCTGGTCCTTGAGGAGCAGAAGCGGCAGGCCTCCCGCCGCAAGCCCGCAGACGCCGACTGTGCTCCAGGGGCAGAGGGCGTGGAAGGCTCCCTGGTCTTCGTGGACCCCTGGACCGAGGCCAAAAAGAGGGGCTTTTTCAAATGGAAACGCTAAACGCCGTCGCCGACGCCCCCGGGCGGCCGCGTCAACTGACCCGGACCCCGCCCGTACGGCGCTCCTTGGGACGCCGGACATTGGCGCCATGCAGCCCACGCCGCACCAGATAGAGCAGCTTCTTGGAATACCGGACCACCCAGGCCCGATCCATCTTCTCCCTGACGATCATCTCCCGGGGCGACAGGGTATCGCCGCCGCGGGCATGGCCGCGCTCCAGGCGGCGGCGACGGGCGTATTCCCCCAGCTCCTCCACCAGGATCATGGTCTTGCGGAAATCCCGCACCGACTCGTTGATATGGATATGGTAGGCGCCGTCTCGACAAAGCAGAAATCCCCAGCAATCGATGTTGGGGACCTGGTGGATTTCGAGGTCGCGTCGTTTTGCGGCAAGGCCGTACAGGTGATCGAGCAAAACGGACATGGGACATTCCCCGCCGCAGGTTTCCGGTCGCGGTTTTTCGCGGCGGATATGCCCGTCCGGCGGCGGCGGGCCATAGGGTAAGGTAGTCCCGCCTGCGGCGACGTCAAGTACGCCCCGGCGATCACTGCGCCGGAAGCGTTGTGCGGAACCCCGATCACGGGTATGAAGGGGAAAAAGATGCGTGCGGCCCGCATGGCCGCACATCAACCGTCACGGCCAGACGCCACGGCCAGACGCCCAGGGAAAACGCCCCATGGATTACGACCACATCCGGCATGCGGTGAAAACCGGAGACAAGATTCTCGAACTCGCCCGGACGCTCAACCTCGATCCGCAGCGGCACACCATCAAGGATCTGGCCGACACCATCCTGCGCACCGCCGTCAGCAAGGACCTGCCGTCGGACGAGGGCGGCCCGGACATCCCGGCCTGACCCAGGCCGGTCATCGGCCCGCACCCGCCGCCTTATTCCAGATCGAGGATCACCGGCCCCAGGATGTTCTGCATGGGCCGGGAGGAAAACCGGTCCTTCTTGATCTCCTTGCCGTCATACAGAATATTCTCGATGAGGATGACCTTTTTCATCCAGACATCGTTTTCGATGGTCTTGGGCAGGTCGCATTCGATGATCTTGGCCGTGATCTTGTCGATATCCACTTCCTCGACGTCGCTAAAAGAATATTCGTGCGCGTACTCTTCGTTGAAACCGAAACAATAGGTGAAGCAGTTTTTGACGTTGGGCTGAAAAACCTTCTTGATCGGCTGCTTTTTGATCTCGCAGTTGATCTTGTTCAGGCTGACCCGAAGTTTTTCCTTTTCATTGACCACGATATACACGACCGGACGGTTGCTTTCGAGCAGGTCTTCGCCCGACGAGTGGATATTGCAATCCTCGCCGTGGAAGATGTATTCGATGTAGCGCTCCCGGTTGCTTTCCTTGGCCTCACGGACAATGTCCTTCTCAATGTGCGAATAAAAAATCCGCTGTCCGAACCCCTTGATCTCAATGCTGAATTTCATCTCCCGCTCCTTCAGCGTGCTGTTGGTTCCTTCCGCAATTCCGGAGCCAGGAACCGGCCCGGTCGGCATATCTCCCGCTCCCCGCGCCAGCGATACACCTCCAACACCGGCGTAAAGCAAATATTTCTATCCTGAAAGCACGCCGTGGTCAATTTTCGATCCCCGGACGGGCAGGATGCCCCTGCCGTCCCGGCCTTGTCCGCAGCTCTTCCCTTCCCCGGCGGTCCGCGATATGTCCCGCCCCATGAACGCCATCTTTTTGCTGCGCCGTAAAACCGCCCTGCTGGCCCTTGCGGTGTCGATCCTGGTCCCTTTCTGGCCGCATGCCTCGGCGGCCGCCGACATCCCCCGGCCCGCCGCCCTGGCCCAAAAACTTGCCGCCGCCCACGACGCCACGGCCCTGGCCGAGGCCTTCCTGAACATCCCCTACGTGGACGACGCCACCGTGGACGAGTTCGGCCGTTTCACCCTGTTCGAGCAGCCGCAGACCGTCCTGGCCACGCCAGGACTCAATTGCAGCGGCTTCGCCCTGTCCGTGTCCCGATTTTTATTGCAGCGCAACATCACCCTGAAGGAGGCTGCGGCGGACACGGGCCGCGACTCCGGCCCAGGCGCCCCCCAGGGCCACGACTGGGATTTCGGCTTCGACCTCATCCGCAACATCAGCCACGGCCTGCCGCGCCGGGTCATCCTGCCCGACGGCGACGCCCCGGACCTCGATGCGGCCACGGGCCTGACCCTGCGGGGATTCCCCATCGCCGACACTGTCGCCTGGAGGCGCGTCCTGGCCAAGCTTACCCCCGGGCACGTCTACCTGGCCAGCATCAGCAAGCCCGTCAAAACCAAGGGCTACACCCTTTTGCACTACCACGTGGGACTCATCCTGCAAGGCCGCGACGGCGGATTTTCCCTCTATCACGCCACGCCCAATTCCGGGGCCCACCGCATCCCCCTGAGCACGCCCCAGGGGATCGCAAGGGTGCAGGAGGCGTTCCGCGACAAGGCCAAAAACGAAAAACACATCCTGCTCATCGAGGTTCCCCTGGCCGCGCCCCTTTGAGACGCGCCGCACGCCCCCTCGTCGGCCGGACGTGGAGAAAACGGGGCATCCGCCCAAGGCCGATCACTCGTCCCGGCCTACGGATCACTCGCGCGGGGAATAATCCATGTTGCGCCGCACAGGCGTATACCCCGCCCCCCGCACCACCCGCCGCAGTTCGTCCTCGGGCAGCCGGAAGCTGACCCCGGCGGCGGCCACCACGTTTTCCTCGATCATGGTCGACCCGAAGTCGTTGGCCCCCCAAAAAAGCGCCAGTTGGCCGATCTTCGGCCCCTGGGTGACCCAGGAGGCCTGGATGTTGGGGATGTTGTCGAGATACAGGCGGCTTAGGGCCAGAAAGCGCAGGTACTCCCAGGACGAGACCTCGGGGGCGGGCAGGTTGGTGTTGGCGGGCTGGTAGGTCCATGGGATAAAGGCCGTGAATCCGCCGGTTTCGTCCTGAAGCGCCCGAAGCTTCTCCAGATGCTCCAGGCGGTCGGCCATGGTCTCGCCCATGCCGAACATCATGGTGGCCGTGGTGCGAAGGCCCAGGCCGTGGGCCGTGGCCATGACCTCAAGCCACTCGTCGGCCGGACACTTGTTGGGCGAGACCTTGGAACGCACGGCGTCGACAAGAATCTCCGCGCCGCCGCCAGGGATGGAATCGAGTCCGGCCGCCTTGAGTTCACTGATGATCCAGGCTATGGATTTATTTTCCTTTTTAGCCCAGAAAGCGATTTCCGGCGGCGAAAATCCGTGGATCGCCACCTGGGGAAAGGACGCCTTCAGGAAGGACAGCATGCCGGTGTAGAACGAAAGGTCCAGGTCCGGGTGCATGCCGCCCTGTAAAAGGATCTGATAGCCGCCCAGCTCCACGGTCTCGCGGACCTTGGCGGCCAGCTCCTCACGGCTGAGCAGGTAGCCGCCGGGCTGGCCCGGGGCCGTAAAAAAAGCGCAAAACCGGCACCCGCAGGCGCAGATGTTGGTATAATTGATATTGCGGTCCACGATGTAGGTGACTACGGGGTCCGGATGCAGACGGCGGCGCATGTCGTTGGCCATGCGGCCCAGGCTGAAAACATCGGCCGTATCCCACAGGAGCGCGGCGGCCGTCTGGTCCAGGCGCCCGGGAACAAAATGGGGCGCGCCCTGTGGCGCGCCATGTGGCGCACGATGTGACATTGAAGCGTCCTTTTGCCGCGCCGCAAAAGCGCGGCGGCGTTTCCCGGCGGATACACCTTTTTTCCCTGAACGAAAACCCAAGGCAAAACCATGCTCCACGACGACATCGCCCTGCGCCCCCTTTTGCGATCCTGCCGCAGCGTGGCCATCGTTGGGGCCAAGGACCGGCCCGGCTCGCCCGTGGACGGCGTGGGCCGGTATCTTCTGGCCGCCGGGATGACCGTCTACCCCGTGCACCCCGTGCGCAAAACCGTCTGGGGGCTTGCCGCCTTCCCGTCCCTGGCCGACGTTCCCGGCGCGATCGACATCGTGGACCTTTTCCGGGCCTCCGGGCACTGTCCGGCCCATGCCCGGGAGGTCACGGCCCTGGCGGCCATGCCCAGGCTCTTTTGGATGCAGTCAGGCATCGACAGCCCCGAGGCCCGGGCCATCCTGGCCGGGCTTCCCGTCACCGTGGTCTCCGACCGCTGTCTCATGGTTGAACACCGCAGACTTATGGCGTAAGGCACCCACATGTCCGAGAGTTTGGCCTTCACCTGCCGTCTGTGCGGCCACTGCTGCCAGGGCGAGGGCGGCATAGTGCTCGCCGAGGGCGACATCGCCCGGCTCGCCACGCATCTGGGCCTTTCCCGGGAGGCGCTTCTGGACCGGGCGGCGCAGTTGGTGCAGGGCAAATACCGCATCATAAGCCGCGCCGACGGCTTCTGCCTCTTCTTTGCGGCGGGTTCGGGCTGCGGCGTGCATCCGGCCCGTCCCGACATCTGCCGGGCCTGGCCGTTTTTCCGGGGCAACCTGATCGACGCCATCAGTTGGGAGATGGCCCAGGATTTCTGTCCCGGCATCAATCCCGACGTGCCCCATACGGAGTTCGCCCGCCAGGGACTCGCCTATCTGCGCCAGCACGGCATCTGCCGGGCCTCCGGGGCATGTCCTGCGGGCGACGCCGCCGGCGCCCCCCCCCAAGACGCCCCCCGGCAGGCGGACACCCCCGAGGCCCTGGTGGTGGACGCCACAGCCCCCGCCGCCCGGTCCGACACCCCCAAGGGATCGCTTCCCCATGCGTCTTGACGAGGGCTACCGCATCCTGGGACTGAGTCCCCGGGCGGACATGGAGGCCATCAAGTCCGCCTACCGCAAGCTGGCCTTCGCCCTGCATCCGGACCTAAACCCTGACGACACGTCCGCCAAACGCAAGTTCCAAAAGCTCAACGAGGCCTACCTCCTGGTCAAGCACGCCCACCAGGAGCGTCCCGAGGCCGCGCCCCCGCCCGGCCCGGAAAAACCCCAGGCGGGCGGGAGCGCCAAACCCGGCGGGCAACATTTCGATCCCGGCTTCGGGGCGCGGCCCGGGGCGGGCGCCGAGGGCGCCGGGTTTCAGAAACAGCGCGGCCAGGAGGCCTACCGCCGGGCGGCCAAAACCTCCGGCCCCCAGGCCGGGTTCTACTTCCGGCGCGAGGAGGTGCTCCAGGACCTGCTCAAAGACCCGTTCGCCCGCCAGGTCTTCCAGGACATCTACCGTCAGGTGCGCCAGGGCGGACGCGGCCCGACCCCGCTTGGGAAAAAGGAGCTCACCTTCAAGTGGGGCGACAAGGCCGTCTCCCTGGACCTGACCAAGGGGCTGTGGGGAAACATCAAATCCTGGTTTCAGGGCCAGCTCGACGACGAACAGACCGTGACCGTGCCGGGGGGGACGCTTATGCCCGGGGCGCGCATCCGGGTAGGCATCACCCACGGTCTTTTCAGCCAAAGGCCCATCACCGTGGAGGTCACCCTGCCCGGCGACTACCAGCCCGGCCGCCCGGTGCGGCTTCGCGGCATGGGCCGCCGCTTCGGCCCCTGGAAAGGGGACCTGTACCTGCGCATCATCCCCAAATAGGTTCGCAACCGGGAGACACGCCATGAAGCACGCCCTTGCCGCTACAGCCGCCCTGACCGCCGCCCTTTTGACCGCCGCGCCGCTTCCCGCCGCCACGCCGCAGTCGCCGCCCCCGGGAGAGACGGCGCCAGCGCCGCTCGGGATTCGCGTGGGCGGCCCCTGCACCTACGTGGACTATCCCGGCACGGCCGCCATCCTGGCCGTCGCTCCGGCCGCGCCGGACAAAAACGCCCCCACGCCGCCCTATCCGGGCATGACCGTGACCTATGCGTTCAAGGCGGCGGGCGCCCTGCCGCCCCAGGGCATCCACCTGGAGGGCAAGGTGCAGACCCTGACCCTCGTCAACGGCTGGGCCCCGGGACGCCGCTTCCTGGAGAAATACGGCATCCGGCCCGGGGCCTCCCTGCCCTGCGTGCTGCGCGTCATCCAAAGCGGCGCCTGCACGCCGCTGATTTTCGCCTTCCCGGGCGTAGACTTGGCGGACTATTTCGAGATCGAAAAGTAGCCCTGCCCGCAAAAAACCCAGCGCCCACAAAAAACGGGGCGTCCAGGATTACTCCCGGACGCCCCGCGTCTTTTCATGAAGGTCGGCCGCGGCCTAGAACATGTCCTTCTCGGTCTCCTGGATGGTCCGGTCGATGACCTCTTTAAGTTCCGCCGGAAGGCCCATGATGTCCACATTGAGGAACCCGCGCACGATGGTGGAGGTGGCCTCCTCCTCGTCCATGCCCCGGGCCATGAGGTATTCGATCTCCTCCTGGGCGATCTTGCCCACGGCGGCCTCGTGGGACAGCTCCACGCCGTCGCGCGCGCCCAAAAGCTCGGGGATGGCGTGGATGACGCCGCCGCCCAGGATAAGCCCCTTGCACTCCAGGTGCCCTCTGGCCGGGACGCTGTGGCCGCCGATGTAGCCCCGGGCGATGATGGTCCCGCCGGAGGCGATGGTCCGGGAGATGATCTCGCCCCGGGTGTCGGGGGCGTTTAAGAGTATCTTGCTGCCCGAGTCCACCCTGGAGCCCTTGGGGGCCACGATGACCGAGTTGAAGCGGGCCACGGCCCCGCGCCCGGCCAGGGTGATGGAGGGATAGCTTTGCAGGTCTTTCACGGGCTTAAGCAGCACGTAGTTATTGAGGAAAACGCCGCCCTCCTCCACGATGCCGCCGGTTCGCGGCCGAACCACCGTGGTCTCGGCCCAGTTGTGGACCATGGTGAAGGTCAGCTTGGCGTTTTTTTTCACGAAAAATTCGGAGATGCCCAGGTGCGCCGCACCCTTGGAGCCGTGGGCCACGGAACAGCCGGTGATGATGTGCAGTTCCGAGTCCTCTTCCACAATGACCACGTTGTGGACGTTTTGGCCCACCATGTCGCTTTTGAGAAACAGGCACGACTGCACCGGATCGGCGATTTTGGCGCCTTTTTCCGTGCGGATGAAATAGCCGCCGTGGAGGTTTTCGGCCGCAGCCCGGGTGTATTCGTCCTTGTCCTTGTCCACCTGGGTCCAGAAGTAGCCCGGCAGCCCGTCGTACTTGGCCAGGGCCTCCTTGATGTCCAGAATCTCCACCCCGGGCTGGGAGGCCCGACAGTGCACCTTGCCGTGGTCGATCTGGAGATAGGTGCCGCTGCGGCCCTTGCCGCTCACGTCAACGCCGGACATGAGCATCTCGGTCTGGTCGGAGGCGTCCAGGGAACGCAGGTCCGCGATCTCCGCCAGGGCGCGGCCGCTAAAGGAAAAGGCGTCGAGATTAATGTCTTTCATTGTCGCACTCCGCGTCTTATTTCAGGCAGCGCACGCATTCCTGGTAGCCGTACTTGCTGATGTGGTCGAGGATGTCGCGGGGGTTGGCCTCGCAACACAGGTGGCCGTCGTAGAGCACCTGCCCCCGGTCGGCGTTGATGTATTCCAGGATGTAGCCGGTGTGGGTGATAATGAGTCCCGAGGTGCGGCGACGGGCCTTTATCTCTTTGAGCTCCTTCATGCTCTTGTCCGGCTGGGGGGCGGCGGCGCCGGTCAAAAGCTCGCGCACGGTGGTGCCGATGAGCTTCATGTTCTCCAGGTCCACGCCCGATTCCGGCTCGTCAAAAAGGAGCAGATGCGGCTGCTGGGCCATGAGCTGCAACAGCTCCGACCGCTTGATCTCGCCCCCGGAAAAGCCGGAATTGATGTCGCGGTCCAAAAAGGTCTCCATGTTCACCCGTCTGGCCAACTCCTCCACCGGCACCTCGCGGCCCTGGCCGCACATGGACACCAGGTGGCGGGTTTTTAAGCCATGGATGGTGGGCGGCCGCTGGAAGGACATGCCGATGCCGAGCTTGGCCCGGTCGTAGATGGCGGCGTGGGTGATGTCCTGGTCCCTGAAGAGGATGCGGCCCCTGGTGATCTCGTAGTTGCCGAAACCCATGAGCGTCATGAGCAGGGTGGTCTTGCCGGACCCGTTGGGACCGAACAGGATGAAGGTCTCGTTGTCGGCTATCTCCAGGTTGATGCCCTTGAGCACCTCCCGCTCGCCGATCTTCACGTGCAGGTCGTCGATGATGAGCATGTGCGTCCTCGCCTCCTCTCCATGTCCCGCCGGGAAATGATGGTCCTCCCGGCGCGCAAATAGTCATCTTTACGGAACTTCAGGGGCAAAGTCCATACGCGCCCTCCCTGTGGCGACGGCCCGGGAAAGGGCGCAGCCCGCCTGCCAGGCCCGGATCCGATCCTTCCCGGCTAAATCCCGAGTTTTCTCATGGGAAATGCTTCAGGGGCGGCGGGCGTCCGGCGCGACGGGCGCGGACTCAGTTTCGGGTCTGGTAATGGTGCACCCGGTCCAGGAGGTGGTCGCAGTCGTAGGGCTTGTCCAGAAAGTCGCGGATGTCGTAACGCTTAAAGAGCTCCCGGTGCTGGCTTACGCCGTAGCCGGTCATGACGATGATGGGGATGTCGGCGAATTCGCGTTCCGAAGACCGCACGCGGCGGATAAATTCGCGTCCGTCCATGCCAGGCATGCGCATGTCCAGGACGATCACGTCGAAGTCCCGGATGAGCAGAAGGGCCAGGGCCTCCTCGCCGTCAGCAGCGGAAAGCACCTCATGCCCGCTGTCCTCCAGAACCTGTCTGGCCAGCTTGCGGTGGTTTGGGTCGTCCTCCACCACCAGAATGCGCAATAACGAAGCGCCTGTGTGGTGAAACGCGGCCATGCAGGTCAACATACCTTCATCCTTGGCGCTATCTTTTGCTGCCCGGCCCTTCGGCGCGCGGCGCTGTGTTGTGGCGTGATTGCCATGATTAATGAGCAGGATTCGTGCCGACGCATATGCGGGGGCGGTCAGAGGGCGCCGGGCATGCCGTCGGGAGACGCCCGCCCGCTGCCGGTCGCCATATTCCGGCCCGCCTTTCCGCCTGCCCCCTGTCGCCCCATCCCCCGAGGCGGAACGCGTCCTTTAGCAAAAAATAGCACCACTTTTCCGGTAAACACGTAATCGGCTCAGCCAAAGACCTCCGTCCCCTGCGTCGCCCACCTCAGGCGTCAGGCGAAGCGACCGCCGGATGACACGCCCCCTTCGCTGCCTCTCGCCGGTTTCGGGGCGTCGCCCGCCACGCCGTACTCCAAACGGGCCAGAATGACGTTGCTGACCAGAAGGCCGTTTTTGGTCAGGCGCAGGTGTCCGGCGCTGAGGCGCACCAGCTCGTTTTGGCGCAGGGCCTGGATAAGCGCCGCGTTGTCCTTCAGAAAATCCCGCCCCGAGCGCGCCCTGTAGGCCGCCAGATCCAGGCCCGTGGTCGTGCGCAGCGACAACATCACCAGCTCCCGCACCCGCTCGTCCGCAGTCAGCTCCCTGGCGTCGTCGCCGAATATCCCCTTTTTGGAGTGGGCCACATAGCGGGCGATGTCCCGGGGGTTCTCGAAACGACGGCCGTCCATGGTGGAGACCGCCGCCGGCCCCAGCCCCAGGTAGTCGCGCCCCTCCCAGTACCCGGAATTATGGCGGCTGATATAGCCCATGCGGGCAAAATTAGATATCTCGTAGTGCAGATAGCCCTCGGATTCAAGAAATTCCGCGCCGCGCACGAACATTTCGGCCTGCTCGGCTTCAGGCGGCAGGGAGAGCTGCCCGGCGGCGGCCATCTCCGCCAGGGGCGTCTCCGGCTCAAGCGTCAGCCCATAGCAGGACAGGTGCTCCGGCGACAGCCGCACCGCCGCCTTAAGCGTGGCCAGCCACTGGGACAGGCGCTGCCCCGGCAGCCCCCACACGAAATCAAGGCCGATGTTGGCGAAACCGGCCTGCCTGGCGGCGAAATAGGCGGCCCGGGCCGTGGCCGCGTCGTG
>Ga0209800_10000585_pt1 | contig 53342 bp, 44 predicted proteins | sample Higcelweek8metaG_FD_187174 | JGI IMG/M metagenome (GOLD analysis project Ga0209800, IMG submission 187174) | Freshwater pond sediment microbial communities from the University of Edinburgh, under environmental carbon perturbations - High... | ecosystem: Environmental > Aquatic > Freshwater >...
TAAATCACATTGCCTGTTTATGCTGATTTCAGGATGATTTCTGTCAATTAACGCCCTTCTGTCAGGAACTGATTGAATCAACCTTTTTTTTTAGCCAGTCATTCTCTACTTTGAGTTGACCGACTTGCTTGTATAATTCGTCTATTAATTGCTGTTCGTCATTTTTTGCTTTATTCTGTTTGACTGTTGAAAAAATGCCAGGTAGCCCCTCAATAGCCTCCTTTTTCCATCGCGTAATCAATACTCTATGTGCCTGATACTTTGATGCTATTTCTGCAACTGTATCCTGTTCTCTTATCGTACTGCGGTAGCACCCCACTTAACCGTGGTTGAACTTGAATTTGTTATAAAAATGAAGATTTTAAGAACTTTCTGCAACCTTTCATGCATGAGTTCTTATGAATCCGAAAACTGTTTTTTGTCCCCATGAGGATTGTGTTGCCCGTGGTCATATAGGCAAAGGCAATATCACAATTCACTCTAAAAAAGAGAAACGCTATCGCTGCAAGGAGTGTGGCAGGACATTCAGTGAGCGAAAAGGTAGTGCGTTATATCGTTTGCACAGACCGGCGGAGATGATGGTGACCGTACTGAAGCTTTTATCACATGGATGCCCCATTCCAGCCATTGTTGCCGCTTATGAGCTTGACGAACGGACTATAGCAGACTGGCAGCAGAAAAGTGGACAGCATGCCAAAGCAGTCCATGAAACTCTGGTAGAACAACCTCGTGAGCATAAACAAGTTCAGTCTGACGAACTGAGACTCAAGATATTTTCGGCGGTCCTCTGGATAGCAATGTCAATAGCCCCGGTTTCCAGATTGTGGCTGGGGGCTGAAGTAAGTCATACCCGGGGACGTGATTTTATAACCTCCATGATGAAGCGCACTGCACGTTGTTGCAAAGGAACAGTGCTGTTAGTAACAGATGGACTGGTTACTTATATAAAGGCGGTCAAAAAGGCCTTCAGCATTTCTGAAGGAGGCAAAGGAAAAACAGGGCGTCCCCGCCTGATTTCCCCGCAGACCATCTTTTTAGCTCAAGTTGTCAAATCATACAGTTCCAAAGGAAAACGATATGTATGTCACGGAGTTCACAAGTGTCTGTGCTGCTTCGGGTCTTTTGTTCAAATAGGCATGGCGCTAAAGAACAGCACAGGAGGATTACTCAACACTGCCTGCATTGAACGATTCAATGCCACGTTGAGACAATCCATAGCTGGCTTTGCCCGCAAGAGCCGATATCTTTTTCATAAACAGGAGATGGTTGAGTCAGCGGTATATTGGGTCGGAACATGCTATAACTTTTGTACAGTCCATCGTTCACTGTCTTCTCAACTGCCCACAACGCCTGCTATGGCAGCTGGCATAACCGATCATCTATGGAGTGTCAAAGAGCTTCTGGAATACAAAGTGCGTCCTCAACCATGGGTTTTCAAGGGAAGAGGACGAAGAAGTAAAAAAACGCTTGAACGCATCAAAAAATGGGCAACTTTTTAAACCACGGTTAAGTGGGGTGCTACCTAGTGGAGCATCTCAAATCAAGCCATCTTTTGAATGATGCTTGACTTTCTCCAGAGGGGAGCCCGGAAAGAATCCCCTCAACACTGATGTCTCCATCAATGTCTGTCCAGTAAACTCCATGCCCCCCACCGATCAGGCGCCAGTTGTTTCTTTCTGCTGTGGATGCATATTGCAGTCTTGGATACCAGGCAAGGGGAACGCTTACCGTGCGTTCATCATCAAGTTCAACAGTCAAGGTGTCGTCAGTCACAGTCAACCCATATGCTTTAGGAACGTTAATTTTAACGGTTAAAGTATTCATTCCACGCCTCCATAATTTCTACCTGATGTTTTTCAACTCTGATAAAAATCTAATTTTTCTGTGGCTGTATTTTTGTGGTGGAATTGCAGGGAAAAGCCAAAAATGCTCTGGGTGTAGAATAGTGAGGGTAACGGTCTTTTTAGGGAAATAAAAAAGGGCTCAGATTTTCATCTAACCCTTGATCTTATTAGTGGTGATCCCATCGGGAATCGAACCCGAGCTTCCGGCGTGAGAGGCCAGCGTCCTGACCGCTAGACGATGGGACCGTAAAATATGGTTGCTTTATAAAGGAATATGATCAGCGTGTCAATAAGAAATTCACTTAAAGCTCTTTCTTACCCCTTTTTTTGCTCCAAAGATAAAATAGATAATCCATCCTACAAAGGGGAGCAGTGCAACCACCCCCCAGATGGCTTTATTCTGTATTGATCCGAAATCCTTTAAAATAACATTAACAATTGCCAGCATGGTAAATCCCCAGCATACTGCACCTACTCCTGCTACAACTACAAATGTACTCATTTTCAGATCAGCCTTTCAACCTGTCAGATATTTTTAAAAGTGTCTCAACATATTTATTGCTGTGGTTGTATTTGTAGAGAATTTTGTGAGCCTCTTCTCTGTTAACAGCAGGTTGCCATCCATAATGCTTAAGATAGTTTGCAATGCTGTGTATGGCATCTGCGTGGTTGAAGAGATCCACCTTGCCATCCAGGTTTCCATCTTTTGCCAGGGTCAGGGCATTACTTGGCATAAACTGGGCAATTCCCAGAGCACCTGCATAGGAACCCCTGATTTCAACAGGATCAATGCCCTCTCTTGCTGCATATTTAAGCAGAGCTTTCAACTCGTTATAAGCCCAGTCTGACTTTGAGTCTGCTTTTTTGTCAAATTTATCCCGTTCTATTCTCTGTTGATTTGACAGAAAAGTCCAGAGTCTCTCTCTGTTACTACTGTCTGAAAGGGTGCTCATTGTTGAGAGACTGTTAATTACTGCAAGGTTACCAAAGTATGTACCAAGGCGGGTTTCAACAAGAATAATGGCTGTGATAACGGTCTTATCAACACCATATATAGACTGGGCGTTTTCAAGCTCTGCCCCATGGCTCTTGATGTAGTCAACTGCATTGTTAATGGATCTATCTGACAGAAACTGATCATAATCTAATTTTGATTCTGAATGGACAAAAAACAGCGACACCCCTTTTAGCTCAAAAGAGACTTCCGGGTTGCTGTAGATTCTGTCCAGATCTGCCGTGGAAAACCCATCGCTGACCAGACGCGCTTTTAACACATTGAACTGATTCTCATTCTGACTATCCATGTCGCTTCCAGCAGCAATCTCTACATATAGAAATGACGATATCAGCATCAGCGGAAGCAGCAGGTATGATAAAAAAAAGGTGTTATAATTATGGTAGATATTTTTTTTCGTCATATGCAATTCTTCAATCCTCTCTTCTTGATATTCTATTACTATTCTAGTTTATTGCATTTAATCTGTTTTAAAATCAGTATCTCATTAAAAATTTTATAAATCAAGATTTATGATAAGGCTAAAGATCAAGAGAAAAAGAGGGAAAAGTAAATAACAGAACTGAGATGGGCTATGGATAGAGGCGATGAATTTTCAGATAACTGATGTGAATCATATAGGGGCAATTGATCCATTGCCCCTATATGAGACTCTAGCTCTCGTCTCCTGCACACTCAAGGATATATTTTGCCATTTCAAGTTTTGCTTTAGGGAGATTCTGTGCATTATCAATTGCAGCCTGTAGCTGCTCCTTTAACGTACCAGCAGACTTATCTCTGTTTTTCCACGATGCGCCAAAAATACGACCTGCTTCGAACTCAATCTGTTTGGTTGTCATTCTTTTCATATATCCCTCCTTATATAATTGTAGTCAAGAGTTTCAAACTTTATTGAATCCTTAGACGATTTTCTGGGATTATTTTTGCTCTGGTTATGATTATCTTCCAGGTATGATTCTTGATTTGCTGCCCATCTCCTTGTGCTGATTCTGCATCTGCTTTACCCTCTCAACAAGCTCTGCAAGCGCCTTTTCCATTGCAACCGGAAAAGCATCCATTGCCTCCTCATTTGTGGTTGCTGCAAGAATGGCTCTGACTGGTATAGGGCCTTCCGGTGACATCATCTGAGTTTCACCGAAGTATCTTTTTGTTCTGCTCTCATCACTGCTTCCGTCAGGTTTAATGGGATATAGTATTTTTATTGTAGCGATCTTAAAGTCTGTAATCGACTCTTCGCGATACAAATTACTTTTATCAACCGTGAAATCATCGTGTTTGATCTGGCTGCTCATCTGGATTTTTTTTCCTTATTATGGTTATATTTATCTTACAGTTACAACTGTACATGGTGCTTCTAGTATGACAAACTGGGCTGTAGAGCCAAAAAAGAGCTTTCCAAGTTTTGATCTGTGTTTGATACCCAGAATAATTTCATCAATTTCATGTTTTTCCGCATACTGAATCAGTGCCTCTCCAGCTGTCATGGTTGTTATGATAACCTGTGAACTGCACTCAATTCCCTCTGGAGTGAAAAACAGTTCAATATGCTCTTTGAGTCTCTTTTCCGCACTCTCCTGGGTGCCCATCGGTGTATCACTTCTTTCAGAAATACAGAACACAAGGTCAACTGAAGCCTTAAAGGCTTTGGCATGTTTAACTGCTACTGCAAGCGCTCTTTTGTTCTCTTCACTATTTGTACAGCAGACTAAAATTTTCATAATTTAAGAGTTCCTTATATTTCTAGTACAGTAGATTGGGGAGAAACATAACAATCTGTGGAAAAATTGTTATCAAAATAATGCCAATGACTGTGGCCACAAGAAATGGAAAAATTCCCTTAAAAATTGACTCAATAGGAATCTCTCCAACCACATTCTGGCACACCCCGTAGACAACATAAACATTAAGCCCCACAGGAGGGGTGATAACACCCATTTCAGTAACAAGCACTATGATGACGCCAAACCATATAGGCTCATATCCCAGGTTGATAATTACCGGATAAAAGACAGGAATGGTTAGCATTATAAGGCCAAGAGAGTCCATGAAACATCCGCCCAGAAAGTATATGAACACAATGATAGCCAGGATCATGAACGGGGGGAGATCCATGCCTGAAACCCATGTCGCAACTTCAAAAGGGATTCTTGTGACAGCAAGGAACTTTGAGAAGACAACAGCACCTGCAATCAGAAACAGGATCATACTGCTTGTCTGAAGGGTTTCATAAAGTGATTTGACAAATCCTTTCCATGAGAGTTCTCTTCTGACAATGGCAATAACAAGTATGCCAAGTACTCCCATTGCAGCAGACTCAGTAGGTGTGAAAAAACCCACAAAAAGGCCACCCATTACAAAGACAAAAACAAGAAGAGTATCAACAAGCCCACCAAGGGATTTTATTTTCTGGATAAGTGTAAACTTTTCTCCCTTTGGACCTGCGTTCGGGTCTCTTCTGCATGTTATATAGATGCAGCCGATAAAGAGAATGGTCATCATGATAGCTGGCAGTATGCCAGATACAAAGAGAGCACCAATAGACTGTTCTGTTAATATGCCGTAGATGATAAGGACAACGCTTGGAGGCATGATCATTCCAAGCCCGCCGCCTGAAGATACAGAGCCAGCAGATAAAGAGTCTGAATAGCCGAATCTCTTCATCTCAGGCATACCTACAGTTGCCATTGTGGCGGCAGTTGCAGGGCTTGAACCGCATACTGCCCCGAAAGCTGTACATGATGCAACAGTTGCCATTGCAAGCCCACCGCTTGTATTACCCAAAAAAGTATAGGCAGTATTGTATAGTTTACGGCTGATGCCGCAGTTGAACGCAAGCTGGCCCATCAATACATACAGTGGGATGGTTGAAAGGTCGTATGATGTAAAGGATTCATAGAAGTTGGTTGGAATGAAGTTCAGTGCCCCGTCAAGAGACATGAGAATACTGAATCCGACAAAGCCGACCATTGTCATGACATATGCCACTGGCATTTTGGTAAAAAAGATGACAACCATGATCGCAATACCGATAATACCAACAGTAGTAGGGCTCATCTCTCCTCCACTCCTTTAAAAAACATGATTACATCTTTTAAGATAAAAAGGGTAAAAATTACAAAGCCTCCCCCAAGTATATAGGCAAAATAGTGCATTGGAAGCTGGAGGTTCATGGAGCGCTCTCCTGACTCAGCCATTGAACCTGCAAATATGAACATACGCCAGGATATGACAGCCATCAGTATCACAGAGAGTGTGTTTGTAACCAATTTGACTATGGTCTGAGTCTTTTTTGAAAAGAGCCTGATAAGTATTTCAACACCGATATGCACATCTTTTTTGTGTGAATAGGGCAGTGCGCATCCCATGACAAGCAAAGAGCAGATTGAGACGAGTTCTTCTGAACCGAATATGGGGTTGTTGGCCACTACCCTCAGCACAACATCACTGCATGTGACAGCGGTCATTCCCACAACAAAGAACGCAGCAACCATTTTCATGTAGTCCTGCAGTTTATCGAGAAAAATCCAGAATGATTCCATACAATACCTTTAAAATAAGATGATTAGATCATGAAACCGTAAAAATTAAATGAGTGTAGTGCCACTCTGTTAAATATCTTTAAATAGCCACACCTCAATGCCCGACCCAGAGATCCTCTCCAGAGATGAGGGATAGTTATCCCTCATCTCTGGAGAGGGGACGACAAGTGGTGTGGCCGGAGGTATTTGGACAAAATAGAGCAGTTACCTGTTGCTTTGAATCTCTTTGGCAATAAAATCTATGATTTCAGTACCTTTGAGTCCTTTTTTGTTCAGCTCTTCAGCGTAACCTGCAATTGCAGGAACAACTGCTGCTTTGAACTTTGCAGACTCTGCTGGATCAAGTGTTATGATCTCATTTTTCTTCTCAAGAAAAAATTTCTTACCATCCAGATCAATCTGATCCCATGCCTCTCCATGTTTTACAATCCACTCTTCATTGATTTCAGTTATTGTCTTCTGAATTTCAGGAGATAGTGATGCCCATTTGGCCTTATTCATTGCCACGATCATGGTTGTTGTATAGGCTACAGAATTTTCAGCAACACAGTAATCAAGCACTTCACCGAGTTTCCACCCCTTGTTAGCTTCCAGAGGGTGCGCGCTTCCGTCCACTACCCCTTTCTGAAGGCTTGTGTAGGCTTCTGCCATGCTCTGGCCCACAGGGGTTGCACCAAGAGCGTTTACAAGATAGTTGCTCATACCGGTGGATCTGATCTTGAGTCCCTTCATCTCTGCTAGACTCTTCACAGGCTTATTGTGTGTGTTAATGTACCCTGGCCCATGAGCATGCAGGAACATCACCTGAGTATCTTTAAACTCCTCGGGCTGGAACTTTTTTAATACAGCATTGGCAACTTTTGTGGCTACAACTCCGCTGGGATAACCCATAGGCAGGTCAACAGCACCCATGACAGGAAATCTTCCTCTTGTGTATGCAAGCACAGTCATTCCGATGTCAGCAATACCCAGAGAGACACCCTCATAGGTCTGGGGTGCTTTGGTAAGTGTACCACCTGGGTAGTAGTCAATCTTCAAAGCACCATTGGTCCGCTTTTCAACCTCTCTGCACCATGATTCAGCAAGTTTTGACTGACCATGCACAGGGGGGAAGAAGTTTGCATAGGTCAGTTTGATTGGATCTGCTGCTTTCACTGGTGTTGCAGTGAAACCACTAAAAAGAGTTGCTACCATCGCCAGAGATAAAACAACAATCAGTCTTTTCGCCCACATCTGTAAATCTCCTTCTGAATTCAGGGAGAATTTAAAAGATACCTCCATAGGTATCCTCTCAATTCTCAATTTATAAAAACAAAACAGACCATAAATAGAGTATATATGAGTCTTTTTGCAATAAAAACTGCAATAAAAAGATTACAAGGTTTTAGTTATATCTGTTTTATACATGGCGCTGTTTTTCTTCATGATAACTTTTTGATATGGAATGCAATATTACATACAATTTAAGCTACTCTCACAGCAATAAGACGATTTGCTTCAGGTCTCTATTTACTTATTCGCAAAGTAATATTCTGTCAATAAAAAAGTTGACGGAATTCTGTTTGTGAATGCGGTTCAGAAAAGATCCTTGTCAGCGTTCCCCTCGGCCAAGTTGAGACCAAACCTATAAGTAATAAAAACAGTGGGATACCATTTTGGTTACTTATAAGAGGTTGGGAATATTTTGTTACCACATTTTACTTTACAGACTTTGAGAGTTCTTGCCTCACTGGAAGAAGAAAGAGTGCGGCACCAACTGCACATACTGTTCCCATAGTGAAGGCCATCGTGTAACCATCTGTCTTATCAATGCTCCAACCGCACAGAGTTGGAGATAGAATAGAGCCCACCCCCATGAAACCTGTCCATAGACCAATAACACTGCCGGAGAGTTCTGCCGGAAAAAAATCTGGTGCTGCGGCAGCATAGATAGGCCAGACAGCGCCAAACCCGAAGCCGAAAAGAGTGGCAGAGATGCAGATCATTCCAACAGTTTCAAAAACAGCGATACCCAGACATCCCATACCAAGAAGAAGAGCACATATCATCATCATATAGACTCTTCTTGCAATATCTGACAGATAGCCAAGAGTGAGTTTCCCTGCTATACCTGCAACAGCCATTATGGTGAAACAGCTGGTCGCGTCAGCAAAAGATAAATTGAGCTGCTCTGTCGCATATGCACTCAGAAAGGTATAGGGAACCAGTACGGAAAAGCCTACCAGCAAATAAGAGGTACCTATGAACCAGAGCGCTCTGTTTCTCATAATGAGAGTGTAAGTCATAAATATCGGGTACGGTTCTTCAGTGACCCGCACTTCTGATTGTGCTACAGACCTCTCTTTATTGGGAGAGGTCTGAGAGTCTGAATTGTTAAACTCTTTGTCTTTTTTCTCCTGTTTTTCAGATGTGCTCTCCTTATTTTGAGATAGGTTCTGTATAAGCATACCATTTAGTAGAGAGACGCAGAACCCTAACATTCCCATCACCATCCATCCACCCCTCCATGTATAGTGGCTTACAACAGCAGGAAGCACCAGACTCAACCCTGCAATACCAACAGCGCTACCCATGCTGGTGATGGAAAGAGCCATACCACGTTTTCTGTCAGGGACAGCTCGCTGCACAAGTGCCATCACAGGTGCCCAGCATGCGGCATGACCTATACCTGCAATGACAAAAAAACAGCTGGCACTAAATACAGAGGTTGCATAAGCCATGAGAAAAGCACCTGAAGCAAGAAGCAGCGTAAAGCAGGTCATGATTATCCGTATATTGTATCTATCCGAAAGCCAGCCTAGAAGAGGAGAAAAGAGCGTATATGATAAGAAGTAGGAGGAGTAGATAGTGCCTGCGCCTGTTTTTGAAATTCCCATGCTGTTGATCATATCTGGAAGCAGCATGCCGTAACCATACCGGATTGCATAGGCAATAAGCGTTGTGCAGAAGGCTGCAACTACAATTCCTGCTGATCTGTTTGCCATATATGATTGCTTCTAACCGCCTGACTTCGCTGACTGTTCTTTTTATGCCGCAGCTCTATAATTTGCTTACATCTAAATATTTTGAAAGTAGTTTTATATATAACTCTTGAGCATTGATTTTATCAAATGCTCTATTGTAACGCTCAACCCACTCCTCCCCTTTTGGAGATTTTGCAAATACCACATGGGCTGGGGCTGGTGTCTCCGGAAGATTCAAACATTTTACCTGATCTCCCAGATTCAATTTCCCTACTATATACAAAAGAGATGCCTTATCAGGCGCATACACAGCCTGAATTCTCTTTTTGACAAGTTTTTTACAATTTAACTCCATAAAGTCAGGTGTATTATTCATCTCGAATCTAATTCTCTTATCTCTCATAAATGGAGTCACAAAAGTCATTTGAGAGTATCCTATTGTCATAGAGAGAATATCTTCAATCTTTGTCACTTTTTCCAATTGATTATTAATATCAACAACTATTGCAGACTGGTTCATGAAAAAAGGTTTCTGACTGAATAACATGGTTTTTGCCCGCTCTGGTGAATAGAGAAGCAATGGTGTTGCATCCTCCTGATTTTTCTCAAGCGAAGCGATTATTCTGGGAACTGTTGAATGGTAATCCTTCCACTTGAATGTTACCCCCATTTCAGGGGCTATATAGTCATTTAACAGTTCATATAAGGCCCCTGTAAGCTTTCCTGTCTCTTTATTAGAGGTAATATGACATCCAATATCGAACTGGATCATCTTTATCTCTTCTGCAAAAGAGAGAGAACTTATGGATATCAATACGCTCAGACAAACTAAGATTACTCTTTTCATGGCTTCTCCTTTCTGACACAGATTGATTTGAGTGGGCTTTCAGGTAAAATCGTTATGGAACCTGCTCTCTGATTAATTATCCAACAGAGGGCCAGGCTCTTTTTATATGAAAGTCTGGGGATACAAACTGGTTGGTACCCAGTAGAGACGCAAGATCTTGCGTCTCTACATGCGTCTCTACAACTTTCATGCGTCGTTGTGCCTGTCAGGGCATGGCCATTTATACAGAGAAGTCTCCATTGATTTTTCTGAAAGCGTTTTAGTGGTGCATATTGCTTATTCTCAGCATATTATCAATCTGCCAAATAGATCAAGAGAAAAATAAGATCAGGTTTAAATAGATCTGTAGGAAGGCAGATGGAAAGTGCCCCCTACAGTTATTTTGTCTCTAACCCTTTTATTTTTCTCTCTACACCCTTTGTGGTTACAGAGTTAGAGGAATATCGCCAAGACTTAAGTCCTTATCAGTAACGATATTGCTGATTGTCTGCTCTTTCCCACCCTTATTCATGGTCAGGGTAAAGGTTCTGTCATCCTTGAGATCACGGAACCAGAAATCACCGAAATTATCTGTAGTTGCAGTAAAGATCTCACCTGATGAGTCATCTTTGAGTGTGCAGTCTGCCCCTATTATAACCTCTTTTTCAACCGGATCGTATAGAGTGCCGCCAATGAACTTCTTTGGCAGATTCTTGTAATAGACCCTGGATTTTGTACCAGCCTGAGGATTGATAAATTGAGCCTCTGCAATAAAATCCTTGAAATCAGCCTCCTCTCCGAACCTCAACGCATCTGTCGGGCACTGATCCACACACCTTGGTACTGTCCACTCAGCATCGTTGTCAAGAAGATGGGTACACCCTGTACACTTCTGGGCGATGTTGAGATTTTCGTTAAAAAATATTGCATTGTGCGGGCAGGTATCTTTGCAGAGCTTGCATCCTGTGCATTTGTCTGGATTGATCAGAACAATTCCGTCGTCCCGTTTTTCGATGGCATCAAATTTACACTGTGCAATACAGGGTGCATCATCGCAGTGGTGGCAGAGCTGTGGAATATAGGTGACCTTCACCTTTGGCACCTGTCCTCTCACCTGCTCTGTGATTCCGATCCAGAACTGTCCCGTATCTGGCTGTGGTTTTGCGTACGGGCTCCAGTCATTGGCCACATGTTCATCCTTACAGGCAATCTGGCAGCAGTAGCAGCCATTACATACAGACAGATCAATATAAAATGCTTTCATTATTTATCACCTCCTACGACCCATGCATCAAAACGTAATCCTGCATCTGGATGATATACCCTCTGGAAAGCCTCTGGGTAATCTCTTCTCCACTGATCCATCTCTTCACCTTTAAGCTTTTCCACCTGTACAAGGTAGCCACTGGTGGCCTGCCCAACGCAGTTGTGTGAGGTGATTCCAGCCGGAGAGATGGTATTGATAGCACCACCACGTTCGATTTCACCGGTTTTAATAGGGTCATGTCTTGCACCATGGTCAATATATACAACACCCTGGCGCAGCCTTTCAGTTACATAGGCACCTGCAAGTACAATACCCCTCTCATTAAAGATTTTCACAATATCGCCATGTCTGATACCCCGTTTTTCAGCCTCAGAGGTATGCAGCCAGAGAGGCTCATACTTGTATCCATCAGGGCCTAAGATCTTGCAGGTCTCAACCTCTCTTGTCCATGTAATGTCATCGCACTGTGAGTGAACTCTCCACCTGCCGTGGTTGGACATGAGCAGAAGTGGAAACATTTTGGCGCGGTGACTCGACAGCCGCTCATCATGCATGGCGCTTCTCTCTATCCATTTGGGTATTGGTGGACGCTCTTTGTCATCAGGAAAGTTCTCTGCAAGTGCAGCAGAGTAGAACTCAAGCTTTCCAGAGGGTGTGGGTAATTTATGTCTTTCTGGATCTTTGGCAAATTTTTCAAAACCAGATGGATCATCTTTCCAGTCTTCAGCAGTGTTGTACATCCAGTATTTCTTTTCAGAGAGCTGCTCCCAGCTTACAAGTTTTTCGCCGCCCATGTAACCCCAGATTTTTTTCTGCATATCCTGGGTTGTAAGCCCTCCTGTAACCTCATCTTCATACCCCAGCTTTTTTGCAATTGCAGCCACAATCTCAAAGTCGCTCTTGGATTCGCCAATAGGCTCAATGGCCTTGTCTGCAATCATGATATTAGGCTGCTGAGTACCCTGACGGATGTTTGTAAGAATATCATCAACCTCCATATAGGTGTTGGCAGGTAGTATGATATCAGAATAGAGGCAGTCATTTTCAAGCCATGGGTGCTGAGAGACGATACACTCTATCTTGGAATTTCGTAGTGCAAGCTGGGTTTCGTTACCGCCGTTCCAGCAGGTGATACGGCAAGGCGTGTCTGTCCACATCATGTGAATCTCTGAACCGCCATCCTCTTTGGGAATTGGGTAGGTATATTCATTGAACTGATCCATGGCAAGAGCCTCAATGGCCCCGGTTCCGCGGAATGTGATCGGCTCATCAGACTCAATCGCCTTGTGAATGAGAGTCTTGGGAATCGCCTGCTCCTGCCATGCTGTTACAGATGACATTACAGGTATGGAGAGCCGCTCTTCAATTTCAGGATTCCAGAAAAAGGTTCCTGAGAGACCTTCCCGTTTTGGCATACCGAAATAGGTGAGCTGATGGTGGTGAACACCAGGTTTGCCAAGTCCCTGCATACCAAGAAGGATAACCTCAAGCCTTGCATTTTCGTGAGAGAATGGCCCTCTGATAAAACCACCGCCAAAGTAGTGGGCAATGGAGGTCACCTTTGCAGCAAACTCTCTTGCCAGAGCTTTGATTGTCCACTCAGGTACGCCGCATTTCCTGGAAGCCCAGGCAGGAGTTTTGGGAACCCCATCCTCTTTTCCGGTCACATACTCTGCAAAGGGGTCAAATCCAACAACATGTGTTGCCACATACTCCTTGTCGTACAGCTCTTCAGTGATCCAGATATATGCAATGGCAAGTTGAAGGGCTGCATCAGTATTGGGAAGTACCGGAATCCATTTGTCCGCATGAACAGCAGCACCATAGTTGAGATCAGGGCAGATATATATCTGCTTTATGCCGACTTCAGACCAGAAGTAGGTAAGTCTGCTCGGGAACTGGCCGGTAAAACCCCATGGGGTTGTCTCCGGGTCGCACCCCCAGAAGAGAACCTGTTCAGAGTGCTCTGTGGTATCATTGACAATGTTGGCAGCAGGCCACATATTGCCCTGAACTCCCTGTCCCCAGACATGTTTGGCACCCCAGTACCACCCTTCCCAGCTGTCAGGATTACGTACCTGAATGGTAAAACCACCCATATTGTCAAGCAGTGTGCCTGAATGTCCATGTGGAGTATTTATGGTTTTGCACTCTCCATGGCCATCACCCTGCATCAGTATGGCGTAAAAGCCATATGTTGCATGGATACGTTTGATCTCACTTGCAACAAGATCTGTTGCCTCGTCCCATGAGATTCTCACATATTTACTCTTCCCCCTGTTCTGAGGATTGCGCTCCCCATTTGGGTCCCAGTCAACACGTTTCAGAGGGTATTTAATACGGTTAGGAGAGTAGACCCTTTTTTTGTATGCAAGGGAAAATGGGCCGGGCAGTGATTTCCATGCAGCAGATATGGTTTTGCCGTTTCTGCTCATCTCCCACTGTCTGACATCCTCTTTTTTGTACTTCCATCCATACTGCATAGGACGGACACGGACAATCTTGCCATCTTTGACATCAATCATCCCTTCAGCTCCGCCGCCAAAAAATCCCCCAAGACCAAGGCTGCGTAATACCGTTTTGTCTTTGGTTTTAATTTTCGTCATGCTTTTATATCCTCCTGTACGAAAAAATACTAAAAAATACGAAAATAGTAATCGACAATGTAATGGGACGAATAGAGTTCAATCTTTGTTGTGTAAAATTACATGTAATAAATCAGTGTAATATGAGCTGCTTCGCCTTGCCATTACATACAATGCTTTAAATTTCCAGGTTCTGTTTGGCAGATGGAATTGAAAGCATATTAAAGGCTAGTATATAGTTGAGGAAACTATATATTGCAAAGGAATGGAAAGTCAAGGATTTTTTGCATGTAATTTTGTATTATATTCCTTTTATTTTATCAAACTATGTTTTTTATTTTATATGTCCGTTCTAATGTGGTTCTTGTTGGGCGAAAGATGGCTATATCCATGTGACGCCTGTAAAAGAGCTCTCTCCGAGTGTCACCTCAACTGTTTTGGCGTGTTTCTGATTATCTGTGACTCTGATCTGATATGTACCACTGTTTCTCTTCAGACCGTCAAACCTGTAGTCCCCAAATGAGTCGGTTCTCTTCTGTGCAATCAGAGTGTTGTCATGATAGAGTTCAACAGTGGCATCAGCTACACACTCCTCTACAGCTTCTCTTCCTGTTGCAACACTGCCTGCAATAAAACAGCACTTGTACAGGTGAAGATTTTTATACAGCACACCGGCATGGCTTATCTTTACATCCGGTGAAGAGTGACCTTCAACTTCAGCAGGCAGAGCCTCAGCAGCTATAAGATTTTCAAGCCTCTCTGACTGTATAAAGGTATCAAACTCCTCCTCTTCAACAGCGTGAAAGGTCAGAGCGCCGGTTGGACATGCCTGAACACAGCGAGGCTCTCTCCACCCCTCATCCAGAAGGTGGGCACACATTGTACATTTTTGAGCTACCCCTCTCTCTTCATTCCACCATATTGCACCATGAGGACATCTCTTAAGGAGTTCTCTCTCTCCTTTTGCCTTTTGCTGGTCAATGATAACAATGCCATCCTGCCGTTTATAGATCGCACCTTCTGAAATCTCACCACCGTTTAACGAAGCTCTCTCGTTTATTGAGGCTCTCTCTGAAACAGTACCACCTCCTGAATTGCCATTGACACAGGGTGGATTATCACAGTGCAGACAGGGTTTTGGCAGATATGCCACCCTTATATGGGGAAACTCTCCATGCTCCTTCTTTAGAATATTGATCCAGCGGTGGCCGTGAAGTGGCTGGCTCAGTGTATATCCGGGCCAATCATTGTTGTAGTGTTCATCCTTGCATGCCATGAAGCAATTATTACAGTTTTCGCATTTTTCAATATCGATAACCATACACCACTTTTTCATTTTATTCCCCTTCTGACTGGAACTGCTGGACTTTCTGGAGAGACAATTTTCTGAAATCTTCATTTTGATCCTCCTTCTATCCAGACTCTTATCTGAACAAGACATGAGTTGGGAGCTGATGAGTGGGAACTCTTAATTATGTTTCTGCCTGGAGTCAGAAGGTTTATGCACCCGCCCCTGTCTGGTGACTCTCCTGGTATTCCAACTGGATCATACTGAGCTGAACCTTCACATGAGTGGACAGTACCGGGGCTGAGCCGCTCTGTCACCTCTGCTGCACAGATCACAGAGCCTCTGTCATTGAAAACCTCTACAAGGTCGTGGTTTCTTATCCCTCTTGATCTGGCATCCTGTGAGTTGATTCTGATAATCCAGTAGTAGTGACCCCCTACAAGTACCCTGTGGTCTTTTATATCATTTGTAAATCCATCTTTTGCATCAAACATGGTGTGAAAGCTGTATCTTGGATGGGGAGATATCATCTGTAGCGGAAATCTTCTTAAAAGCTCTTCACAGTGGTGCCCCTCCCAGGAGTGGACATACTTTGATATTGGAGATCGTTCCGGGTCATCTTTTGCATATCTCTTAAGACTTGAGGATTCAAACTCAAGTTTTCCAGACTGCGTCTGTAACCCCTCTCTCCATTTGCCACTGTAATCTGCCGGAAGTGGCGAAAGTTCAGGTATATCTTTTTTCCTCCCCTCAGCAAACCATCGCCATGAGACTGGTGCCCTAAGAGATTCATCAGGTGCCGGAACCACATAGTATCCCTTTTTGAGAAACTGTTTCCACGATATCACCTTTGGCAGATCGCTTGCATCAAAAAGACGTCTGCACCACTCAAGCTCGGTTTTCCCCTCTGAAAACGGGGCTCCAAGATCAAGACGCTGGGCAATCTCAAGAAAGATCTGGTAATCAGACTTTGACTCTCCAAGAGGCTCGATGCACCTGTGCTGAAAGGTTATTATCCGGTGGTTCCACTGGGTAAACTGATGGTGGCTGTACCCTCCTGAGTTGGCAGTCTCTCCTATATCCCACCGCTCAAAGTTGGTACATGCAGGCAGGATGATATCTGCAAACTTTGCCTCTCCCTCAAACCAGATGGACTGGTTGACAGCAAATTCAAGGTTTTCACTTCTGTATGCCTTTACATACCTGTTCGATTCCGGCATGGTTCCAAAGTGCGAACCTCCATATTTGTAGTACATTTTGACAGGAGAGTAACCAGGGGCAGGGTAGCTGAACTTTTTGAACTGCCCCTCAATTGTCTTTGGATCTGTGGGATAACCTTCGCACTTGCCATCAAGAAACACCTCAGGAATCCTCAGCCTCGGAATCAGTTGAGCCACTGTATTCATGGTTGGCAGTTGCGGCATCCTCTGATAGAGGTTGATTCTCAATGAAGTTCCATCCAGATCTCCTGAGAGCCCCCCTTCAGCATATCCTGGAAAGAAGAAATTCGTATCTACAGGGGTCCCCTGCTGGAGACCGCCCATGTTGATTCCAGGTTTGCCAAGCCCCTGCATGGCCATGAGACAGACCATTGAGCGTGCCCACTCAATGCCTGTTGCACTTCTGCATGCCCCTCCAAACCCTGCAAGTCCTCCAGCAGAGAGGTAGGTCTTCTTTCTTCCCCACTGGCGGGCCAGTGCTCTAAGATCTTTTGCAGGGACTGTGGTCTCTTTTTCCTGCCATTCAGGAGTTTTTTCAATACCATCCTCTTTGCCAAGGATATAGTCGCGCCACTTCTCAAACCCATGTGTCCGTTTTTCAACATACTCCTTATCATATAGCCCCTCTTTGATCCATACAGAGGCAATTGCAAGGCTCATGGCATTGCCGGTATCAGGTCTTGGGGCTATCCATTTGCCTCCAAGCAGCGCGGCAGTGTGGTTGTAGTAAGGGTCAATATGAACCATCTGGATGCCAAGCTCTTTGGCCCACTGCCTTCTGATTGTCCCCTCAAATGCCCCATAGACACCACTTGTTGACTCAGGATCACTTGACCAGAATACTATCATCTCGCACTCCTTGAGGCAATCCTCAATTGTACCATAGGTGTCAGAGGCACCATTTCTCATGCTGTTGCCCCAGTGGTGCATTGCACCCCAGTACCACCCCTCCCAGCTATCAGGGTTGTGAACAACAGGTGAGTAACCGATTGAGTTCATGAACCTGTTCCTTGTGCTCAGCCAGTAACCAAGGTTGCCCCAGGTGTGGTGAGAGCCGCTTCCATTCATGATAGATCCTGGTCCATACTCTCTTTTTACCCTCTGAATCTCATTTGCCACAATATCCAGCGCCTCATCCCAGGAGATCCTCTCATACCCTGAAACACCTCTGTTCTGAACATTTCTCTCTCCATCTGGATCAAAGTCAACCCGTTTCATGGGGTAGAGAAGCCTGTCCGGGGAGTATATTAAAGATTTCAGACTCAGAGTGTAGGGGTTTACAGACCCTTTCCTCGGTGGAGTAAACTCTCTTCCCCTTGCCTTTATTGTCCATGATCTGCCATCTTTCTCATCAAACTCAATGGGTGTGATTCTGATGATTTTGTTATCTTTCACATAGACAAAAACAGGTCCGCCATTGGTATTGTTTGTGTATCTTTTGACACCGTTGGGAAGCTCAATTCCAAAATCCTCTTCTGATACAAACTGAGTAAGCCTGGTAAGTGTCTGCATAAACCAGATGGTCAGATCGTCAGCCCCCTCCACCTCAATGAGAAAATTTTTCATGGCATGGATCTGTATATGTAGATTGCTGTTTCTCAACATCAACCAGACTGCTGTGGCAGCATCCTTGAATATCAGGCAGATATCCGGTCTCTCTGCTTTGCAGGTTCCAAAGAGAATCCGGCCTCTGCTGAAGCAGAATCTTTGCTCTACTCTGTTGTCCTTTGTTCTTATCTGAGCTGTGAAGTTCTTCTCCTTGAGCCTCTTTCTGAAATCTGAATCAGAGAACGCTCTTGTGATAAGTGCTGCTTTAAGGCCAAAGAGCAGAAGCCTCAGCAGCGGTTCTCCGACGATATCAAGGGATTTATGGATGGTTCTCTCCAGAATTGACATCTGACAAGTCTCTCCTTCATTAAAAGCATTGGTGTATGAATATCATACAGTAGCAGGTGTCTGTGACGATAAATATTTTAGGATCAATATTGCAAATACCATGCCCACCTTAATTTTTTGTTTTATATGATAGTAATAACCGTGCGTTATATCTTTTTTCATTACCCTGGCTCTCCATATATGGTTGATATCAGTTTCCGTATATGGTAATTTACACCTGTCGGTCACCGGATATGGTAATTCATTGCAGTGGTGGTAGAGCCGTAGTGGTGGTAGCGCCGTAGTGGTGGTAGCGCCGTTGGTGGCAGATATTGTCGATTAAGAGGGATATTTCTGCCAATATGGGAACAACAGATATGAGTGATACTCTGTCAATATGAGAACAACAGTGCAGGTAGCGATGGGAATAAGAGAGATGGATATGAATAGCAGTATTTCTGGTATGAACGGCACTATTTCTATGGGAAATGGTGAAGTTTTGTCAAACATGATAGATGTCGATAATAATATCTTCTTCAGAAAAGCAACCCTTCTGATATGCAGCAGTCTTGATATTGATGTTGCCCTGTGGCGATGCCGGGAATATATATCAAGCTATCTGCCTGCTGATGAGATCTACCTGAATATTTATGAGCCAGGAGAGGGCAGGCTCCGCTATGTGGCAAGAGCAGATGCCGCAGGTGGTGAGAAGATGGAGAAGACCATTCAGCTCCCTTCTGAACTTGTCAGATCCATTGAAAGTGGTCGCAGATTGACAGATTATATGATCATCAACCGTCCTGAACTTGACCCCATGGGAGAGATCATCAGCAGAGAGCTTAACCTCAAAGAGTACTCGTTTATTGCGCTGAGGCTCAGAATAGAGGTGCAGAGGCTCGGTGTGATTGATCTTTTCGCAAGGGGTAAAGACCGGTTCACAGAGGAGCATGCGCGCCTCTTCTCTCTTCTGAGGGAGCCATTTGCCATTGCAATGGCAAATGTATTAAAGCACCAGGAGCTGATCCAGCTCAAAGAGCAGCTTCTATCTGATAACCTCTATCTCAACAGCGAACTTATCTCAAAGACCGGAGATGAGGTTATAGGTGCAGGGGAGGGGCTCAGGGACGTTCTTGAAAAGGTGAACCAGGTGGCACACCTTAAAAATACGGTGTTAATTCTTGGAGAGACCGGCGTTGGCAAAGAGGTGATTGCAAATGCGATTCACAGGCGCTCTCTGAGGAAAAATCAGCCTTTCATAAAGGTAAATTGCGGAGCTATCCCTGAAAATCTGATTGACAGTGAGCTTTTTGGACATGAAAAAGGTGCATTTACCGGAGCTGTTCAGCAGAAGCGTGGCAGGTTTGAACGGGCCAATAAAGGCACCATATTTCTGGATGAGATAGGAGAGCTTCCCCCTTGGGCACAGATTCGGCTGCTGCGTGTTCTCCAGACCCAGGAGATTGAGAGGGTAGGGGGATCTCCTGCAATTCAGCTTGACATAAGGGTTATTGTGGCAACTCACAGGAATTTAAAGCAGATGGTGCTGGATGGAACATTCAGAGAGGATCTATGGTTCAGGATAAACGCCTTCCCCATTGTAATTCCGCCACTGCGGAGTCGCAAATCTGATATCCCCATGCTTGTTTCCCATTTTTTGAAAAAGAGATCACTGGAGATGGGTATCCAGACAATACCTGAGGTGGCCTCAGGTGATATGGAGCATCTGATGGATCACGACTGGCCAGGAAATGTAAGGGAGCTTGAAAATGTGGTGGAACGGGCTCTTATTCAGCACAGGCAGGGGACTCTCCACTTCATGCACTCCTCAATAAAGGCTGAGACTCCTGTTCGCTCCTCAATAGCTATCAGCCCCTCACTGCAATCTGAAAAAGGGGATCTCTCTCTCTCGTTTAAATCTGAAAAGGGCATCTCAAAGCTTGATGATGTGATAAAGAAACATATTGAAGAGGCGCTCTTCATGACAGATGGAAAGATCAACGGCGATGGAGGCGCTGCCACTATCCTTGGTGTACATCCAAATACATTAAGACACCGCATGAAAAAACTCGGAATCCTCTATGGTCGCAGCTACCATCTGGAGGCTGGCACTCACCACTGATTACTTGGGCGATTCGCAAGAGTAGATCTACCGGATATCCAGAGCATTGTTCTCATACTCCAGATCCGTTATAATCTGAATTTATCACCCCCTAAATTTTCAACTCCTTCTTTATGAATGTCACTTACTATGTATTGATTGACATTGGCTCTATTGGTGAGTATAAACATATAACAACTACCTGTAAGAGTGAAAAGTGGTTTTATCGAAACAGACTCATCAAACTGATTTCAAGATGGATTCTCACAGTTGCACTGCTTTCGGAAATACCTTGTAACTGCATGGATGAAAATTGTTCACCCAATATCGTCGATTGATCAATAAGCCAGTATCGTCGATTGATCGATAACCCAATATCGTCGATTGATCAATAACCCAATATCGTAGATTGATCAATAAAGGACTATTTGCAGGCATCACCAAGTTTATTGCCAGACGCCTGCCCCTCTCTCCAGCGAAAAGAGTATAATGTGTTTTTTAGACCTAACGGTGATCATAGCTCTGATAATCAAAACTTACTTTAGGAGGGTACAATGAACTGGTTCGTTAATCTGAAAATCGGTAAAAAACTTATTCTGGTTGCTCTGCTGGCAATATCTGCTCTTGCAGGGGTCGGAGCTTACCTAATAATATCCATGGAACATGTTTACACCAAAGCCAACTACGGCAATGTGAATTCAGTCCCAAGTCTTGTGGCAATGTATCACATTATGGATGGCGGTAAGAGTTACTATGCCCGCACCCTGCGCCATGTTCTCAGTACAGATGATACGGCAATGCAAAATATCGAGCAGGAGATCAAGGATGCGCTGGCAGCTACCAACAGGTGGCTCTCAGACTATGAAAAGCTTATCTCCGACGATACTGACAGAAAGATGCTTGAAGCAGATCGTGATGCACTGTCCGCACTTGTCAGAGCCGTTGAGGAGGTCTTACCTCTTTCAAGGGCAAACAGGAATGAAGAGGCTCGGGAGATAATGACCAGAAAGGGGCTGCCAGCCAACAGGGTGTTGGCAAAAAACATAGCAGAACACATGGCATACAACATGAAACTGGCAGAGAAGAGCAGTAAATCTGCTAAGGAGGACTATGAGAGCGAAGAGAAGCTTGCAATCTTCGCCATTATAGGCTCAGGAATATTTCTGTTTCTGATGATCATGCTGATAAGCAGGTTAATTACCAATCCTCTGCACAGAGCCTCTGCTCTTGCTGCAACCATGGCAAAAGGTGATTTTACCACTACAGTTGATGTCAATCAGACAGATGAGATAGGAATGATGATTCAATCTCTTAACGCAATGGGAGAGAAGCTGGGTTCAATGATCAGGGAGATTGTTTCAGGTGTAAACAGACTCACCTCATCGTCAAACGATCTGGCAGCGGTTTCCAGGCAGTTATCATCTTCTGCAACTGGCACAGCACAGAAATCAGGAACTGTTGCCACTGCTGCTGAGGAGATGAGTTCCAACATTCAGTCGGTTTCTGCTGCTATGGAGCAGTCATCAGGCAATGTAAGTCTGGTTGCAGCAGCAACTGAAGAGATTACTGTTACAGTGAACGAGATAGGACAGAATGCAGGAAACGCAAGGGTAGTGTCAGAGGGGGCAGTCAGACAGTCAAAGATTACATCGACCAAAATGAATGAACTTGGTGAGTCTGCAAAGAAGATAGGTAAGGTTACCGAAACCATCAACGAGATTTCTGAACAGACCAACCTGCTTGCCCTGAACGCTACAATAGAGGCAGCCAGGGCAGGTGACGCGGGCAAGGGATTTGCAGTTGTTGCACAGGAGATCAAGACTCTTGCCCAGCAGACTGCGGCTGCAACTGTTGAGATCAAGAATCAGATTGACGAAATGCAGACCACAACCAGATCGACAATTGAGGATATTGTAAAAATTTCCAATGTAATAGTGGAGATCAACAATGTAATCAATGGCATTGCCACTGCTGTTGAAGAGCTGTCATCAGCAACCAGCGAGATTTCAGGCAATATTGCCCAGGCATCTCAAGGCATTTCAGATGTAAATGAAAGCATGGCTCAGAGCACAACTGTTGTGGCTGATATAACACGCAATATCTCCGAAATAAATAGTGAGGCAAGTCATGTTGGAGAAGGAAGCTCTCAGGTTCAGGTCAGTACAAGAGGTCTGTCAGAGCTTGCCGGGCAACTTGAAAAACTTATGAAACAGTTTAAAGTGTGATGTAAGAGGGATTGGTATCACAGCTATTAACCGTGGTCAGTTTGAAGTTACAGAAGGTTTGCCCCCCTCTCCATTCATGCAGAGGGGGGCAGAGGGTGAGTTGGAATCAAAACCCTGAACCTGGTACCATGTCCAGGCGTTGATTTTACCTCAATTTTTCCATTGTGCTGGCGGATGATCCTCTCTGTGATAAAGAGCCCCAATCCTGTCCCCTTTTTCCCCTTTGAAGAGAAAAAGAGGGTAAAGATCTTATCAAGAGTCTCAGAATCCATACCAGTACCGTTATCAATAATCTCAAATATTACATTTTTATCATCTGCTCTGACGCTGAAGATGATCTGGTGCAGAGGTTTTCCGCTATCTTTCATACAGGCATCGACTGCATTTTCAAGGATATTGATCAGTGCCGACTGAACCGCAGGAGGATCTGTTTCAAAGGTGGTTGAAGCGCAGCTCTCATCAAATTTTTTCACAAACTCAATCTGCTGCGAGATCGCCTTGGACTCTACAACCATTGCAACCTCCTGCGCAAAATCGGCAAGGTTCACCTCTTCCAGATTCACCTCCCGCTCCTTTGCATAAAAGAGAATATCCAGAACCACCTTCCGTATCCGTTCAACCATCAGTTTGACAATCGACCACCCCTCTGCAATCTTCTGCTCATTCTCCTTTTTAAACCCTGAATCTATCAGATAGATACCGCTGTCAAGACCGGTTAAAAGCCCCTTGATGCTGTGGGAGATTGAGCCGATCATCAATCCAAGTGCAGCCAGATGATCCTGAAGTTCACTCTTCTCTTTGATAATCCGCTCAAGGTTCTCTGTGTACTCCTTAAGCTTTTTCCGCATGAAGATCCTGTCTGACGCTCTCTTAAGTGCAACTTCCAGTGCATCCACATTAATGGGCTTTGTGATGAAATCAGTTGCCTCATATTTGAGGCTTCTGATAGCAAGTTCCATATCCCCGTGCCCTGTGATCATAACCACCTCTGTCTCTGGATTGTGGCGTTTGATCTTCTGAAGAAGTGTAATGCCATCCATGATAGGCATCTTTATATCTGTAAGAACAATCTGCGGATCTACCTGACAGAATAGATCAAATGCCTTTTGACCATTATCTGCCTCAACAACCTCATATCCAAAATCAGCAAGGGTAATGGCCAGAACATCCCTGATATCCTCCTCATCATCTGCCAGTAAAATTGTTTTGCCCATTTTCCCCCCCCTGATTGGTTCAATTTGGTGTGAAGCAGTAAATAATGTAGATTTGCCCATTTTTATATGAAAGTCTAGGAATACAAACTGGTGGGTACACCGTAGAGACGCAAGATCTTGCGTCTCTACAACTTTCATTCTTCGTTGTGTCTGTCAATGGTCGTTATATTGAAGCGGCTAATCAAGCGGTAATCGGAAACTCAATAATAAAGCAGGCCCCCTTATCTTGTTCCGATTTTACACGGATCTCTCCACCGCACTCTCTTATTATGCCGTAACTGATAGAGAGCCCGAGACCTGTCCCCTTTCCCACCTCTTTGGTGGTAAAAAAAGGCTCGAATATCTTGTTCAGAAGATGTTTTGGAATACCTGCCCCAGTATCGCAAACTTCAACTGTGACCTTATTTTCATCGTAACTGGTTGTCAGCACTATCCTCTTATCTGTTGGCCGATGCGGTGAGGATTGATGCAGCGCTTCAATTGCATCCCTTGCATTGAGAAGAAGGTTGATAAATACCTGCTCCAGACGGCTCGGATCAGCCTTTATAAAGGGAAGATTCTCTTCCATATTCCATATAACCTCTATCTCCCTCAACTTCAACTGCTGACTGAAGATCTCAAATGCATTTTTCAGAATATCGTTTAGCTTGACCCTTTCAAGCTCCATATCAGACTTTCTGGCAAACTGTCTCATGTGGTTGATGATTCTGGTTGCCCTGTCAACATTGCTGTCTGTCTTGCTGAGCATTGTGAGCAGTATCTCTGCCTCAATATGTTCATTTTTAGTGAGTTTCTTGATGATAAAGCTGCTTGCAGTCTTGATTACCGAAAGGGGTTGATTAAGCTCATGCGCAATGCCGGATGCCATCTCTCCCAGGGTTGCCATCTTGCCAGCCTGTATGAGCTGCTGTTCAGTTTCAAGCCGTTTTGTGATGTCGCTTGTTGTAACCAGATATACCTTCTGATCACCATATTCAGAAGGGGAGATCCTTATATTGACATAAATGGTATTCCCATCGCTGCGTATCTGTTTTGCCTGATTGATGCTTGGTGATCTTCTGATCTCATCTGCAACTGCCTTTCTCTCATCTTCTGGAAAAAGATCTGTAAAAGGTGTTTTTATTATCTTGTACTTATTGTATCCATAGACTGATGTCACACTCTCATTGCAGTTGAGAATGTCAAGAGTCTCCATCTCCAGCACAAATACAGGGTTGGGGATATTGTTGAAAATGGCGTAATATTTTTTCTCTGACTTCTCAAGCTTCTCCTCCAAGAGTTTTCTGGCTGTAATATCAAGGCAGAGTTCCATTGCTGCCACTATCTCACCCTCATGATTTCTGATAGGAGATGTTGTAACAATCCAGTGGTTAATCCTCCCCTCCCTGTTTAATCCGCTCTCTTCACTGTAATGAGATCTCCCATCTGCAAATGTCTTCTCAACAGGGCAGTTGACGCATCTGGACTCTCTTCCCTTGTAGGCATGAAAGCAGAAATCTCCTGGTTGAGGGTTGAAATTCGTGGCAAAGTCCTGATTGTACTGCAACAATCTGAAATTTCTGTCCTGAACAGTAATCAGGCATGGAACCAGTTCAAAGAGGTTCTGATACTCGTCTCTCTGAGCGTTGAGTTCAGCCTCCTTTTCACCGATTTTTTTTCCCATCTGGTTAACAGCATCAGCAAGCTGCCCCATCTCATCGTCCTGATCTATCTTTACTCTGCTTGAACGGTCGCCAGCTGCAATTTTTCTAGTCCCCTCAATCAGCTTCTGGATAGGCTCATTGACAAATTTAAGAACAAAAACAAAAATAATTGCAGATGTGATCAGAAAAACGCATAGAGCCAGAGTGATCATCTCAGTTTCAATTGCAAAGATATCTCTGTCTGTATCTGCAAGAGAGACAACAACATCAATAGCCCCAAGAATCTTCTTCCCCTCAGGATGGACATGACACTCATCTGTTGAACATCCAGGTTCATTGCCGATAGGTTCAATAATCCCGACCATCCTATGTCCGTTAGTGTTTCTGAATATTCTTGTGCGCTCCGAAAGTTCAAGTGTTGTCAGAGGGGGGTCAGAGTGGTGGCAGATATCACACGCCTCTGCCTTGATATTGGTGACGCTCTCCTTTTCAGAAGTGCGGTTTGAAAATTTAATCTGGCCGGACTTATTATAGATCCGTATGTTTTCAATCTCTTTGAGCTTTGCAATATTGTTGATGATCTGGTCAATATCATCACGGGAGTTGAGCATCATGGCATAGTGTGTACCAAGTTTGATCGTGGCACTCAAGCGGTTAGTGCCAGCAATGATGTTTCCCATCACCTTCTGTTTCTGGGACTGAATGTTGAAATATGCCCATGTGGAGATAGAGATCATCAACGTCAGACCAACCACTCCGATCAGTTTGGAGACAAGCCTCTGTTTTAAATATTTCAGCATGATCTTTTACATAATTCAACCGCTGTCCCGTCTCCGGCAACTAATAGCGGCTGTGCTGCGATCCATTGCTCCTGGCAAGGGTGGTCAGAGAGGGGGGAAGAGAGGTTAAGATCCAGTCGCAGCTCCTTATGAGAGATGCCCAATGCAAGCCCGATAAGCTGTGGAAGATAGAGAACCGGAATTTTAAGGTTCTCATGACACATGGAGGAGATCTTTCCCTGATAGGCTTCAAGGTTCATCTGACACATGGGGCAGACTGTGATAACTGCATCAGCTCCTCTTGCATTGAGCAGGATGGCTTTCACAAGATTGAGACTCACCTCAGGGTCTGTATTCATATGGGAGGCGCCACAGCACTTTGCGCCCATTGACCATCTGTGCACCTTTGCACCTGTTGCCTCAATAAGCGGCTCCATTGAAACTGGAAATTCAGGGTCATCAAAGGCTGCATAGGGTCTTAAACACTGGCAGCCGTAGTATGGAGCAAACCTGAACCCATCAAATCGTCTCTTGACAGAGGCTGACTCTTTTGCGCCGCACCTGTCATCAGTACCGTTAGTATCTGCCAGCTCTCCATTAACTTCTCTATATTTTTGCACCTTCCTTGCAATTGCATCTGCTCCAACATCAACAGAGAGAATGTCAAGCAGATGGCGAACTCTTGCTTTTCCTGTAAGCTTGAGGCCGCTTTCATTGAGAATAGTGTTGATCTTTTCGCGAAGCTCCGGATCTTTTTTCGTCTTCTCCTCCACCTTTTTAAGGTTCAGATAGCAGGCACTGCAAGGCACAAGAATATCATTACACTTTTCTGATTTGTCAGCAATTGCAAGGTTGCGTGCAGGAAGAGCAAGTGAGAGCAGATGGCTTACGGACTCAGCAGCACCAGCACCGCAGCATGTCCAATCTTCAATCTCCTCAAGCTCATATCCAAGTGCCTTCATCACAGCTCTTGTGGAGATCTCATACTCCAGCGCTGTTCCCTCAAGAGAACACCCTGGATAATATAAATATCTTTTCATGGCATCTCTCCCCTATTTTCCATCTCTTCAACTTTTCGGAAAAGAGCCTCAAGAGGATGGCTCCCCCTGGAGGGAAGCTGAAGCGAAATTTTCCCCTTTTGCATCAGCTTTATCCCAAGGGGGGCAAATCGAAACGGGACAAAGGGATCTTTGAGCGATACAAAGTAAAGAGTCATGAACTCAGACTCCCTTACCCGGCCGTGACGGCGGACGCTCTCTATGAAGTTTCTGTAAAAGAGTGTACTTTTACGGTATTTTGCCAGATTCTCACAGGCAGAGATCTGTTTGAGCCCTGCCATGGCCTCTGTAAGAGGAAGGCCGCGCGGACAGCGCAGTGTGCAGGTATAACAGCTTGAACACAACTCAAATGTGCGGGTTCTGAAAATTTCATCCTGATATCCCATCAGCAACATCCGCCACAGATGGCGCGGAGTCTGATCCATGGCAGAAGCGTTGGGGCATGACCCTGTGCAGGTTCCGCACTGAATACAGGAACTGACCATCTCCTGAATCTTGATCAGCGAAGCAGACAAATTGGTCTCATTAGGATTCTGGTTCATAACTTCCCCCGTAAAAATAAATGTATACAGTTTCATATATAAAAATTTGAGTGTACCCTTGGAAATCCTGACAATCTTCATCATCTTACCGATGCCTCTATCATCTCAAACATCTGCTGACTTGAGAACCCCTCAACAAAAGATGCCTTGTTCGGGCAGATTGTGGCGCATGCTCCGCACCCCTGACACATTAGAGAGTTCACCAGCACCTTCTCATGCTCAAGGTCAAAAGCTCTTGCACCGTAAGGGCAGGTCTCAATGCAGAGTCCGCATAAGCTGCATATGGTGTGGCGAACCTCTGCTGTAACTCTGCTTGCAGAGAGTGCAGAGTTGGAGACGACCCTGATGGCGTGCTGGGCTGCTGCCTGGGCAGTTGCTATGGCTTCAGGAATATTTCTTGGTGAATGGGCAAGGCCGCAGGCAAAGACACCATCCTTAAGAGAGTCAACCGGACGCCATTTGGATTCTGCCTCCTGAAAAAATCCATCTTCATCAGTTGTAAATCCAAAGGCAGAGGCAAGATGCAACGGCAGATTGGGAACCACACCAGCGGCAAGCAGAACAATATCTGCCTCTATCTCAACATCCTGTCCGATAATCGGCTCAAAACATCTTACACAAACCCTCTTATCTGTGGCGCCACTCTCTGCAACTTTACTCTCTCCAACATGGACAACAGGTTTGCGGTCAGGCGTATATCTGATAAAGAGAATACCTGCCTGTCTTGCCTGGGTATAATAGGCCTCGCTGAATCCATAACTCATGATATCACGGTACAGTATGGTTATGGTGATCTCAGGGTTCTCTCTTTTCAGAAAGAGAGCCTGTCTCAGAGAGGTTGAACAGCAGACACGGCTACAGTAGTTCCTTGGCTCCTCACGGGTTCCTGCACACTGAATCATCACAACTGATGATAGTGATCCAATATTGAAGGTTGCATCAGAAACACTCTTTTCAAATTCAAGCTGGGTCATGATTGCTCTGTCTGACCCATACCCGTAAGAGTTGATTTCTGCCTCTTTTCCCCCTGTTGCAATAATAACCGCCCCATGTTCAATTGTCTGAACGGATTTTTCAAGGTTCTCAACTGTTGTCAGAAAATGGCCCATATCTCCGAAAGATGCAACTATCTCTGTCATTTTATGAAGCTCAATCAGAGGGTGCTTCTCAACCCGCTCAAGAGTCTGGGCAAGCAGGTTCTGCACCTGATAACCCTCTATGGTCTCTTTGAATCTCTGGATATTTCCACCAAGAGTCTCTGACTTCTCAATCAGATATGTCTGAAATCCGCTATCTGCGACTGCAAGAGCTGCACTCATCCCTGCAACTCCACCACCTGCAACAAGAACCTTCTGACTTACTGGCATGGACTGGGCTGTGGCTGGATTGAGCCTGCGGACTCCTGCAAGCTCCATGGCAAGAGTGCGGTAGATTCTGCTGCTGATCTCCTGATGGTTACAACCATCAACATGAGGATTCTGTAAGATCGGAGATAAGATGTCTGCAACCCTGACAAGAGAGCCACTCAATCCTGTTTCAGATTCTGATCTGCTTAATTTGTCTCTGTAAAGATATGGCATGCATGCACCAACCAGGAGCCGGTTGGGTTGATGACTCCTGATCTCTCCAATAAGCTCTCTCCACCCCTCAGCAGTGCAGAGGCGGTCAACAGAGATAACTCCTGATAGATCAGGGTCTGCCATGAATTCTCTTGCAAGCTTCATGTTACAGCTCTCTTGCAGATCACCGCTATCCATATTATCACTAATGATATAGGGTGAAATTTTTTTCTGGCAGGTGCAGAGAGCCACCATAACACGGGGAGGTTCCCGTAGAAGCTCTGTTGAAGCTGGCTCTGGTGGGGTTGCAGCCATGGCGCTTCTCCCGGCTGCCCGGATCACAGTTGAGGCGCACGCTGCGGCAGCAGAAGCCTGAATCAGAGAGTCACTGATATCTCTGAACCCGGAGAATGAACCTCCTGCCATAATCCCGTGGCGTGATGTGTTAGCAGAAAAAAATGGTATAGTCTCTGGAAACCCGAATGGATTTAAAGAGATCCCGGTAATCTCTGAGATCTCTTTTGTCTCTTTTGCCGGTCTCTGACCAACTGGCAGCACAACCATATCAAAGCTCTCTTCATGAATTGCACCATCACTGTCAATGTACCTGACAGTCAGCTCAGAGGAGTTCTGTGAAGGAATTACTGAATGTACCCGCGCATGTTCAAATCTCACACCATGCTCTTTTTCAGCGCTCTCTTTGTATCTTTGAAAGCTCTTTCCAACTGTTCTCATGTCCATATAGAATATTGTTGTCTCTGCCTCTCCATGCGTCAAGCTCTTTGCCATCAACGCCTCTTTGATTGCATACATGCAGCAGACAGAGGAGCAGAAATCTGCATTACTCTGAAGATCTCTTGAGCCTGTGCACTGAAACCATGCAATCTTTTTTACAGCTCTCCTATCATGGGGAGAGAGCAGTTGGCCGCTGCATGGGCCTGTTCCGCTTATAACTCTTTCAAACTCAAGGCTTGTAACCACCCCTGGAAAGATCTTGTATCCATAGCTGTTTTTCCCTTGGGCAGGGTCATAGAGAGATGTTCCGCAGGAGAGGATCACAGCATCTGCTCTCACATTCCATGCCAGGGATGCCTCAAACCTCTGGTATATCTCCACAATTTTTGGGATCACAGCCTCTGTGTCAAATGGTTTGAGCAGATAATCGACTGCCCCTATCTTCATCGCTCCGATTGCAGTCTCCACAGTTGCATAGGCTGTCATCATCAGCACAGGAAGAGCTGGAAAGCGCTCTTTTGCCTTTTTGAGCACTGTAACACCATCCATTTCCGCCATTTTGATATCAAGAAGCATCAGGTGATAGCTCTGCTCTGCAAGTTTCTCAAGCGCCTCTTTACCTGATTCTGCCATCTCTGCTGAAAACCCCTCATCATCAAGCCACTCTTTTAAGGAGTCTCTGACAATCAGCTCATCATCAACCACCAGGATATGAAATTTTTTACGCCCCTGATCTGCAAAAGAGATTGCTCCGGTGGGACAGACCTCTTCACACGCCCCGCACCTGGTGCAAGAGGCTCTATCTATCACAAAGATGTTTGGTATCTGGTGTGGAACTGGCAGATAGACTGCCTTTCGCATTGAAAAACCGCTGTTGAACAGATCAGGAACCTCAACCGGACAGACTCTTGCACACTCGGCACATCCAATACAGCGATCAGCCTTTATCAGCTCTGGTTTCCGGCGGAAAGCTGCCTGGAAATTTCCTGCCTCCCCCTCAAGCGATATAAGCTCTGAGGAGAGCGCTATCTCAATATTTTCATGAAAGAGCCCCTTTCTGAGACAGTATTGAGAGGCGTTGTCACGGTTGACCATTGGAAGCATTCTGCACATTCCACACCGGTTTGTGGGAAACTGGTAATCAAGCTGACTTAAAATTCCTCCAATGTGAGGCTCCCGCTCTGTCAGGATAACACGGTATCCGCATTCAGCCAGATCCAGTGCAGATCGGATACCGCTGATTCCGGCCCCAACCACCAGTACTGTACCGATATTTTCATGCTCTGTTTTTCTATTCATGATATCCATGCCTGTTTTTATTATCTAAATGTCAGATTGCTCTTCCACAACAAGGATTGAATTTCAGAAGGTACCCCTACTTTATCCCTACAACTTCGCTGAACTCCTTCTCCCTGAATTGGGAGAGAGGCGGCATCTCATCAGCGCTTCTGCCAGCTTCATAGTCAAATGCCCTCTGGGTACGGTGGGCAATGGTTCTGAATAGCTCCATCACCGGGATATCGTTGGGACATGCATTGGAGCACTGTCCGCATCCAACGCAGGCTGTACTCATGTGGGCTAAACGGGTCAGATGGTAGAAGAGCGTATCTGTCGGCATCTTGACCGCCCCTTTTCTTGCTGCCCATTGCAGATACTGGGCTGGCTCATGTTTGAACACATCAGTTACAAATACACACTCCTTGCAGTAGCATACAGGACAGGCAACCCGGCAGTTGTAGCAGTTGACACACCCTGCCAGATATGATGTCAGCTTTTCCAGAGTATTGATCTGATCTGCTGTCTGTGCAAACATCTCATCGCGGTACTCTTTTCTGCTCTTTATCAGCGCTTCAACTGCCGGTTTGCGTTCAGCAGGCTCTTCCCATTCAGGAAGCCCGACAGCGTTCATCAGAGACTCCCCTTCTGGTGTGAGCCCCTGAACCATAATATTTTTCTCTGTATCTATCCCGAAAAGAGCTATAAGAATATCTGCACCAGCAGGAACCAGGTGTTCACAGGCTCTGCATGCTGTTGATAACTCCTCCTGTGATACTTCAGCTTCTGATAAATTTCCACTCTTCTCAGTAAAGCTGCGATAATCTTTATTGGTATAGGCTCCCATACAGTCGATCCCGATGATGACAAGGTGATCTCTTTTTCCCTGATTGAGCTTTACCAGCTCCGTGAATGCGCGGATCTCACAGGGGCGAAGGATAGCTACTATTCTGCCTCCAGCCCCCTTTCTGGTAAGTTTTGAGACAAGGGATGCTCCATTCATGGGAAAAGCCGGGGCCAGAGGGTCTGCACTATCTAAATGGTCAGCCTCTGTGACCAGAACCGGCATTATCACCTGTTTCATGGGCAGGTTCTGGGGGACCAGCATTGCAGCGATCTCATCTATCTGAAGAACTTTTTTTAGAAATCCTCTGATACTGGCGAGAATATCCCCATCTTTCACCTCAATTTTTGCTGTTTTTGCCATAGCTCTTCTCCGTAAGGGGTTAAAAGTCAGGAGGTTGGTTATCACGGCTTTTCTTTTGGCCTTGACCCAGGACCATGCCTGACATTAAATAACCATCTTCTCTCTTGCTGCGTTAGGTCCAAGTTCTCTGATCTGGGCTGTAAGCTCCCTCATAACCTCTGCAAACTGAATACCGTCGCTTGCACCGATCCATGTCAGCCTGAGTCGCTGCGATTCAAAGCCAAATTGCGGAAGAATCTCCTTGAGCAGCTTGATCCGTCTTCTTGCCTTATAGTTTCCGTTCATATAGTGGCAGTCCCCTGGATGGCATCCGCTCACCAGCACTGCGTCTGCCCCTTCAAGAAACGCCTTTATGATATACTGAGGGTCAACCATGCCAGTACACATCATCCTTATCATTCTTATATTTTTAGGATAGATAAGGCGGGAAGTTCCTGCCAGATCTGCTGCCGTGTATGTGCACCAGTTGCATACAAACGCCACAATAACAGGTTCAAAATCTTTCATCTCATACTCTCCTTATAAGGGTAAAGCCCCTACAATCACATCCCGATTGACTGCAATGTGTCAAACATCCCATCAATCTCTGCAAAGAGCTGACTCTCCTTGAAATGTCTCACCTGTGCCGCACCGCTTGGACAGAATCCTGCACAGCTTCCGCACCCCTTGCACAAAGCCTCGTTAACCACAGAGACCTTTCTGCGTTCATCAAACTCAATGGCACTGTATGGGCAGAGCCCGATACAGGTCTGACACCCTGCACAGATATCAGGGTCAATCCACGAAATTGCAGAGGGAATCTCAACCTCGCCTCTGGTAGCAAGAGAGAGCGCCTTTGATGCAGCACCTGATGCCTGTGCAACTGTATCTGGAATATCCTTTGGAGACTGACACGCCCCAGCCAGGAAAATTCCATCTGTTGCAGTATTCATGGGGCCAAGTTTGGGATGCTCTTCAAGGAAAAACCTGTCAGCACCCTGATTTACCCCGAAAATTCTGCCAACTTCAGGAGCGCTGCTCCTTGCCTCCATTGCAGAGCAGAGAACCACCATATCCACAGGGATGCGTAACACTCTGCCCAGCAGTGTATCCTCTGCAATACAGATCAGTTTCCCCTTTTCGTCAGGATGGATCGCCTGGTCTGTAATCTCTGCAACCCTGCCTCTGATAAATGTTGTCCCCTCCTCCTGACACCTGCGGTAAAACTCCTCATACCCCTTGCCGTAGCAGCGCTGATCAATGTAAAAGTCAAACACCTTTGCATGGTGTCCCACCTTCTCCTTGATCAGATGTGAATATTTCAGAGCATACATGCAGCATACCCGTGAACAGTACTCATGGTAGTTGAGATCCCTGCTCCCTACACAGTGAAGAATTGCAACGCTTTGAGGTGCGCTGATAAACTCTCTCTTCTCATTTCGCATCAGGATCTTTCCGCCGGTCGGGCCTGTGGCGTTACTCAAGCGCTCAAATTCAAGGCTTGTAAAGACATTGCGATATCTGCCGTACCCATACTGTTTCATAGGGGCAGGGTTCATAAGATCGTAACCAGTTGCCAGGATGATGGAGCCAACCTTTATCTCAAGCTCCTCTGGTTTCATGAAGTGGTTTATTGCTTTAGGTTCACAAACCTTGACGCACTCCATGCATTCGCAGCAGCCTCCACAGTTAAGACAGCGCTCAGCCTCTCTTACTGCCTGCTCTTGGGTAAACCCGGTTGCAGCTTCGACAAATGAGAGTGCCCTGATCTGAGGCTCCAGATGGGGCAGCCTCTCTCTTGGTTGATGGGGGCACTCTTCTGGAATCTCCTTATAGTGTGCTTCTGGAATCTCCTGATGCAGTCTCTCTTTTGATTGTTTTCCATCTGATTTTCTCTGGCTCACTGCCAGTTCAGAGATACTCTCCTTATGAGATCCGCAAATTGCCCCTTTATCAGATTCAGCAACGCAGCTCTGAATAAACAGCTCAATGCCAGAGGCAGCTCTATGCCCGGCAGCAACTGCCTCCACAACTGTGGCAGGTCCGCTTACCGCATCTCCTGCTGCAAAAACATGGGCAATTGAGGTCTGCATTGTTTCAGGGTTGACCAGAAGAGTTTTCCGTTTTGACCATTGCAGCTCTGGACTCTCTGCTGCCCATGAGCCATCTGTCTGCTGGCCGATTGCAGGAATCACAGTATCACAGGGGATGAGAAACTCAGAACCCTTTACCGGAACAGGTCGTCGCCGTCCGCTTGCGTCAGGGGGGCCAGGTTCTGTTCTTATGCACTCAACAGCGCTCACCTCTTTCTCATTGCAGACAATCTTCACAGGTGATGTAAGAAAGCGGAAGATCACCCCCTCCTCTTTTGCTCCGTCAACTTCATCAACATATGCTGGCATCTCCTCTTCTCTTCGGCGATAGATCACCTCAACACTCTTTGCACCAAGCCTTTTTGCAACCCGCGCAGCATCAATTGCAACATTTCCTCCGCCAATAACCACAACCCTCTTTCCAGGGGACTCTTTGCAGCCAAGATTCACCTCCCGTAAAAAAGAGATAGCATCTCTTACCCCGTTAGAGCCATCTTCTCCTGCAATACCCATTTTAAGGGTCTCATGCGCACCAATACCAAGAAAGATGGCTGAAAAACCCTGCTCTCTTAACTCCTCAAGGGTTATATCCTTTCCAAAACTGACCCCTGTTTCTGCAACCACACCAAGACGCAGGATATAGTTGATCTCTCTGTTGAGGATCTCCGGAGGAAGACGGTAATCAGGAATGCCGACTCTCAACATCCCTCCAAGTGCTGGAAGAGCTTCAAATATTGTCACCCCATACCCTTTGAGCCTTAAATCGTGGGCAACTGTAAGCCCTGCCGGTCCGGAACCTATCACTGCAACTTTCTGAACTCTCTCTTCAATTTCAGGGAGAGGGAGATTCTCAATATCAATCTGATCTGATGCAAACCTCTTAAGATCCCTGATTGCAACAGGTTCCTCTATCTCCGATCTTCTGCATACGCTTTCGCAGGGGTGGGGACAGACCCTGCCAAGTACCCCTGGAAGGGGTAGTTTTTCACGGATGATCCTGTACGCCTCCTGATACTTTTTCTGCTTGACCATCTGTACATACCCCTGAACATTGACACCTGCAGGGCAGCTCTGGCCGCATGGGGCGCGATCTCTCTTATCAATGCAGAAGGTTATGGGAACTGCCTGGGGAAAGGAGCGGTAGATCGCCTGTCTATCTGCAAGCCCCTCATTCCATTCGCTCGGTATGGAGACAGGGCAGACCTTGATACACTCTGAACACCCTGTGCAGATCCCCTCTTTGACATATCTTGGCTTTCTGAGAACTTTAACCGTAAAGTTTCCAATATAGCCAGATACCTCTTTCACCTCGCTGTATGAGAGCAGCCTCACCTTATTATTCTGTGCAACCTCAACCATCTTGGGGGTTCCGATGCAGGCAGCGCAGTCGAGCGTGGGAAAGGTCTTGTCAAACTGGAGCATGTGTCCCCCAACTGTGGGCTCTTTTTCCACAAGCCAGACTGTATGGCCGGAATTGCCTATATCAAGAGCTGCCTGCATCCCTGCAATCCCACCGCCTACCACCATGATATCCGGGTGAACCCCGACACTTCTGGTCTCAAGCTGCTCATGGAAGTTTACACGGTTGATCGCAGCAGCAACCAGAGATTTCGCCTTCCTTGTTGCCTCCTCCTCATCATGGGTCACCCAGGAGACCTGTTCCCGTACTGATGCCATCTGAAAATAGTATGGGTTCAACCCTGCCCGTGCGCAGGCTCCGCGAAATGTCTTCTCATGCAGACGGGGAGAACAGGATGCAACCACAACCCTTGTGAGCCCCATCTCCCGTATATCCTTTTCAATCATCTCCTGACCAGGGTCAGAGCACATGAACCTGTAATCCCGGGCAATCGCAACATTTCTGAGCCTGCCAGCAAACGCTGCCACCTCTTCAACCCGAACTTTATACGAAATGTTGATTCCGCAATGACAAATATAAAAGCCGATTCTGACAGACATGGTCTCACCTCACTAAAAGGCTGTTCACAATATTGAGCAGATCATCCGCTTCAGGGGGTTTTTCTATATACGCTTCTGGTTCCGGTATCCGGTAACCGAAGTTGGGACTCTGGTATTTCTGAAAGTGAAACAGGGTGTTTCTGGAGAGCGCAGAGAGCATGATAACCGGGATCTCCTTGAAATTCTTATCCTTTCGGATAGTGTGGTAGAGATTCTCTTTGCATGACATCATAACATCGAGAATGATGAGCGCCGGACTCTCTGCCACAGCGATTCTGATCGCCTCCTGACCGCTTTGAGCAATGAGAGGGGTAAAGCCGCCAGTTGTGAGAACTGTGGAGAGGAAAATCTGCATTTCAGGATCATCATCCAGTATCAGCACCTTTCTGTTTTTTCTCTCCGGTTCCACAAATACCCCCTGACATGGTCAATCTCAAATCAATCATAAGTTCCTGAAGAAGGAGCTGCCAAATCATCTCATCTCATCTCATGTAATTTCATTTACCTTTGAGCATCTATATTGCATCAATGGTGCCACAAGATATTGATGGGTATATCTATCTGATTTTCAAGGATATAGTGATAAACTCATGGGTTAAGGTTAACAGAGCCTCAGTTCTCTTATGTTGCAGGTGTGCAACATAGGGGGCTGAATTGATATAGAGCGCACTGAAGAGTCTGAAGGTAAAAGGGAGAGATGATTGCACAACTGCTGGTGCAACGTTTTGTGCAACGTGTGTGGTATGGGGTATAACACCACCTGGCACAACCAGATCTATGTGAGGATTACAGCCCATTTTCCGGTAGCCTGAAAAAAGTATTAAACACTATTAGGAGGGGTCAACCCATATTTTTTCATCTTACGCCAGAGGGTTGTGCGCTCTATTCCAAGGGCGGCAGCGCTGTTCTCTCTGTGCCAGCTGTGGAGTCTCAGGGTCTGGAGCAGTTTTTCCCTCTCCTGAAAATTCTCATCATGTTCAAACGGATCTGATAAGAGAACCTGCTCCTGACACTTTGGATGGTTGAGATAATCTGGAAGATCGTCAGGTTCTATTATGCCTGACTGGGCAATTATGAGGGCGTGTTCCAGAATATTTTCAAGCTCCCGGATATTTCCAGGATAGTCATGATTGAGCAGCAGCTCCATAGCTTTTCTGGAGATCTCTGGAGGGTGCCCTGATCTTGCAGCAGAGAGTCGGCGAAGAGAGTGGCTTATCAGCAGAGGAATATCTGCACGGCGATTTCTGAGGTTGGGAAGCTCAATACGGATAACATTGAGGCGGTAAAAGATATCCTGCCGGAATGCCCCCTTTTCAACCAGTTTTCCCAGATCCCGGTTGGTTGCCGAGATGATCCGTACATCAACCTTCAGAGGGTGGCGGCTGCCAAGCGGGTAGAACTCTTTTGCCTCAATCACCCTCAGCAGTTTTGCCTGAAGGGGAAGAGGAAGATCGCCGATCTCATCCAGGAAAATCGTCCCTCTCTCTGCCTCCTGAAAACGACCCGGTTTGTCCTGAAATGCACCTGTGAACGCCCCCTTGAGATAACCGAACATTTCAGACTCCAGAAGGTTATCAGGGATTGCCGCGCAGTTGACTTTGATCAGAGGTCTGTCTGCCCGGCTGCCTGCCGAGTGGATCACCTTTGCCAGAAGATCCTTGCCAGTTCCTGTCTCCCCCTCAATCAGAATGGTTGCGTCAGTCTTGGCAACTGCTCTGACCCTGTCGAAAATTTTCTGCATCACCGGCTCTTTGCCAATCATATTGTGAAACGTATAACGGTCGCTGACAACCTCATCAAACTGCTGTGCAAGCGTCATATCTTTAATTGTGACAAGCCCTCCAATGATCTTGTCACTCTCGCTCTTAAGAGGTATGTAATCTGCCCTGATCGGAATATCATCGCCTTCACGGGTTATCATGTTTCCATTGTGGTTGCTCCTCACCTTGCCGTCTGTCATGGATCTCTTCAGAAGCTCTGAATCCTCAAGTCCGTTCTGGCCAAAGATCACCCCGCATAATCTTCCAAGCATCTGATGGCGGCTGTAACCGGTTATCTTCTCTGCTGCGGTGTTGAAAAATGTGATATACCCTCCACGGTTTACAGTAAATATGCCGATGTCAAGCGTATCCAGGATGATCTTCATGCTGCGCTCCTCATAGTGGATCCGGCTGATGAGGCTTGCAAAGTGGGAGTGATCCTGAAACACTGTCAGACATCCGATCACCTCCTGCTCTGTACTGTATAGAGGGGTCACAATGCGGGTTATCAGATGTTTTGAGTTCTGTCTGTCAGAGATCTCAATATCCATATAGTCTGTATCAGGGTCATGCGCCCCCTTGAATGGACACTTCCCATGACATGGCACCCCTATGAAGATCTCCTTGCAATCTCTGCCAATAACCTCAACCTCCTCAACCTCAAGCAGTGACTGCAAGTTGCGGTTGAATGCTGTAATCCTGCGGTTAAGGTCAATCGTGAATGCCCCGATATTGAGCTGATCCAGAAGCTGAATCCACTGTTCGCATAAAATGTATTGAGGTTGGCCCATCCACTCTCTCCAATCTGATTGCACAAAATGTTCATTTTGCTTCCAAAAAACAGAGCACTCCTCTATCCTCTGACATTAACATTAAAAATCAACCTGAAAAGAGTCCCCTCTCCAACAGAACTCTCCACAGATACTTTACCATTGTGTCTCTCCATGATTCCATATATTGTCGGAAGGCCAAGTCCCACCCCGTACTCCTTGCTCTTGGTGGTAAAAAAAGGTTCAAAAATCTTGGAGAGGTTCTCTTTAGGGATCCCGATTCCTGTATCTCTTACAGCAAGAGTAACTGTTCTCTCCTTTGGGTCGTGGCTTGAGGAGATTGTTAGAGTTCCACCCTGAGCCATAGCATCAACAGCATTGAATATGAGGTTGATGATGCACTGCTGAAGCTGGTTGAAGTCCCCTTTTATGTGAGGTATATCAAGGCTTATATGGCTCTTGAGTCTGATATTGCTCAGTTCCAGCTTATGCTGGCTCAAGATTATGCAGCGGTGAAGGAGTTCATCTGTACGAACCTCTCCAAAAGAGGGGGGAGATTTGCGGGAAAAGGTGAGAAGGCTGGAGACGATTTCAGAACAGCGGTTGGTTTCGCTCTCAACCAGCTCAAGGTATCGACCGAACTTCTGCCGATGCTCCTCTGTGAGGGGGCCTCTGTTCAGGATACGGATCATCAGCCTGCTGTAGTTGAGAATTCCGGCAAGGGGGTTATTTATCTCATGCACCATGCTGGCTGCAAGTTTTCCAAGTGCCACCATCTTGTCCTGGTGAAGAAGCTGCGCCTGATCCTCTTTTTCCCGCTCAAGCTTTCTGATTTCCCGAAGATCCCTGAAAAAACAGACAAGCCCGTCTCTGTGGGGTTTATCCACTCTGGTCTGATCAAAAAGGAGAATTGCAGATACCTGGACCGGAATCTTTCTCCCTGCACACCCCAGCAGAGTGGTTTCAAAGAGCGAAACCCGGTTTTTCCCCCCATACTTCTCCCCTTCAAGCTCTGATCTGAGGCGGTTGGCCTCTGCTGGTTCAAAAAACTGCCTGAAACTCATCCTGTTAATAACTTCGCCTTTTGAAAATCCTACCATCTGTTCCATGCTTCTATTGAATATTACAACAGAGCCTGAATCATCACACCCCAGAATGCCGTCCATTGAACTCTCAATCAGGTTTGTCTTAAATGAGATGGTATTGACAAGCTCCTGAAGAGTCTTTGCTCTCTCTTTTTCCAGCAGAGAGGTGTAGTCCTTAACCTGTTTTCGTCCACTGTATCGCTGGGTAGCACGCTTCAAAGCAAGGTGGAGTGCCTGGTCGTTTATAGGTTTTGTGATGAAATCAGAGGCGTCGAGCTGAAGGGCGCGTATTGCAAAATCGATCTCTCCAAATGCAGTTATCACAATCACCTCAACCTCCGGGGATCTCTCTTTGAGAAGCTCCAGAACCCTCAGTCCGTCTATTCCCGGCATTCTGATATCGGTAATGACAATCTGGGGCTGCTCAACCTCGCACATCTTCAGCCCTATATCGCCATTCTGAGCCTCAATCACCTTGTACCCTGCATCCTGAAGGGTTAGAGATACAACCTCTCTTATATCCTCCTCATCGTCTATCAGCACCACTTTCCATTCAAATGGCATCAGGCTACCTCTTAAGCAGTTTTATGTGAAAGTCTTTTTCAATGGTTGTAGTTATTGAGACTTTCCTCTCTTTGATTGTGGCGATAGTCCGCCATTGTGGTTATAAAGATCAGGTTTATAGTAATGATTTGATTTTATTTGTAATCTCTGATTTGGGGAGCGCTCCTGTAAGGGTATCTACAAGCTTACCCTGTTGGAAAAAGAGCATGGTAGGGATACTTCTTATAGAGTATTGCGCTGCTGTTGCCTGGTTTTCATCCATATTGATCTTCACAACCTTGATCTGTCCAGCATAGTCGCGGGCGATATCCTCAAGCACTGGCCCGATGGATCTGCATGGACCGCACCAGGGTGCCCAGCAGTCAACCAGAACTACCCCCTTATGTTGAATCACCTCTTTGTGAAACATACTGTCTGTTACAGATACGGTAAAGTATGGTATTCCTGCAAGAGAAGCTCTGCATTTTGAGCAGATGGGTCTATCGTTTATTCTGGAAAGCAGAAGTCTGTTTTTGGTTTTGCAGCTGCTGCATGCTATAATGATCTTATCTTCAGACATGGCTTGATATCTCCTTTTATGTGAAACTGTAGGGGCAGGGCTCCGTGCCTGCCCTTGAGAGGACACCCACAGGAAGGTGCCATTTACAAGGGAACCCAGAAGGGGGGGCTCCCTGCGTTTCAACCTTTAGTTGCCCCTGTCAGAGTATGGCCATCATATGAGAAACAGTTCTACCCTAATGGTTTGAACGCTTTTTTGCTGGCTCCACAAATAGGGCATCTCCACTCATCAGGCAGATCATTGAACTGGGTATCCTTTGGTATTTTACCTTTTTTATCTCCTTTATCAGGATTATAAATATATCCACAGTTAACAGTCTGACACTGATACATCTCTTCCGGTTTAGCCATACTTTTCTCCTTGATCTGATATTAAAAAAAATAGTTGTCTCTTTTTTATGGGTCACCCGCAGTTGGGCTCCCTATGTTTCATCTCTTCTTATGGCAGGTCAATCTGCCATGGTAGCTATATAAGAGGCTTTTTATATGAAAGTTTAGGGACACACACAGGTGGGTGCCCGTAGAGACGCAAGATCTTGCGTCTCTACATGCGTCTCTACAACTTTCATGCGTCGTTATGCCTGTCAGGGCATGGCTGTTATACAATGTGTATGAACAGATGTAAAGATCTTTACTGTGACTCAGCAGCATCCACCTGATCCACCGCATGAGGCGTGCTCTCTACCCTTTATCCAGACCTGGATAATGTAGGCAGCTCAGCCAACTCCAGGAGTCACCTCAATGGCATTTACCGGACAGTTGTTCACGCACGCTCCGCACTCCATGCAGCCGTCAAGATCCACAATTGAGGCTTTACCTCCGCTCATTTCAAAAACTCCGTGAGGGCATACAACAGTGCACAGAGTGCACCCGACACATTTCTCTTTATCAAATACTAAAGTTGATACGTCCTCTAAATATCTAATATCTTTCATTCTGTTTTCCTCTTTCTCATAGTCTTCTCTTCTGTCTCAACTATCACCCTTCAGGCTGGCAGATCAGAAGAGTGCGGCATGTTGGTTTTAATTAAAAAAAGTTCTGCTTTAAAATGCAGAGCAGATCCATAAGAAGAGCGATATGAGAACTGCTCCTGCCTGAACCGGAATAAACCTCTTCATCTCCTTTTCCACACCAGATGGTGATGTGAACGGTGTAGCCCCTGTGAAGTTCATTGCCAGCCAGGAGCTTACTACTGTACTAAAAAGAGAGAGTGCAACCATTGCTGAGATGCCAAGAGATGATGCAGAAGAGATAGAGAGGGCACAGAGAGAGAAGAGTGCACCAGTTATCACCCCCTTTGCAGCAAACTCTTTAAATGGGAGAAGAGGCAGAAGGGCAGGGGTCACAACAGCACCTGATATGAGGCCTGTTAATAGAAAAACCAGGGAGATCCACCATCTCTCCTTGACAGTCTGAAAGGAGAAAAATTCAGGCCCTATGCCAGATATCAGAAGAAGAGCTGCACCTGTAATCAGAAGAGGTTTAAGGGCGATAGCCAACTCAACTGGCGTTAAAATAATGCGTTCACCAAATGTGAATGTTACACGTCTCATATCTGCATCAGCCTCTCTGCTGTTTTGCAGGAAAGCAGTTATATCTGCTGCCCTGACAGGGCCGTATGTGACACTGAATCCACACAATCTTTTCACATCACTTGCCCTCACCCCTGTGGCAGAGAGTTGAGGAAGGATAAGTCTGCGGTGTTTTACAACTTTTTCCACACCTGATGATTTGACTCTTCTTACCAGCTCCTGAGTGGAGAATCTCCCCTTCCCAGCAGCACACCACACATTCACCCCGACTGTATCCAGCACAAGAATCCATGCACTGATCTGCTCAAGGCTGGTTCTCTCTGCCCTCTTAAGTGCAGTTCGGCCAACTTTATGGAGGCTTGTTCTTAAAATATCAAATGTCAGTTTAAAGTTTGCTGTGACCAGCACTTCTGAATTTTCATCCGGCTCTCCCACACCATAAAGTCCAGGCGTTACACTGTAACTGTTGCGGGTGATCCCTGCTCTTGCGCCAGCAGTTTCAACCATATCTCTGAAGTTCAGTCTGGTTCTCACTACAGGTATCACTCCTGCATCTGTATCCATGAATTTTTCAACAAAATGGGCTATCACATACCCAGGTTTTGAATATCTTCCCAGAGAAGCGCTCTCCAGAATGGGAGGGTGAGATATGACTCCATTATCAAAACAGATAGGGGTGACACCATCCATTGACGGAAGAATGGTCACACCTTGCGAGTGAATCTCTTTTACCTCCACAGCTTTTGCATCACAATTCTGCAACATACTCTTTCATCCTCTCAAGCAGCTCTTTATTAATACAGTAACATCTCTTTGGCCCATCCACCTCACCACAGACAATACCACTCTCCTTCAGGAGCTTGAGGTGCTGACTTATTGTTGACTGGGAGTATGGAAAAATTTCAACAATCTGGCCACATATACATGAATCCATCTCCCTCAGGTATTTTACAATTCTTATTCTTGTGGGGTGACCAAGTGCCTTTAGAATTTTTGCAAGCTGCTTGTCTTCCATTTTTCACCTTGTTCAATATCTCAATAGTAGTTGACATCATAAATTCACTTTTCATGAATGGAGTTGCCCTATGAGCTATGGTTATTGAGATGGTTATTGCTATCTCAATACTACTCTGCATGGACAACTTATCGTTGATCGACAATAGACGATAAGTTGTTCTGGTAAAAAAGTCAAGGAGCAATCTTAAACCGGTCATATGGATCTGGTGGAAAGAGCCGCTATTTGCTATTTTTCTTGACATATTTAAAGGCATCTACTACTTATTTTGACAATAAGAATTATTGCCCCACCATTTTGTGAGCGTCTGCTCTTATTTCAAAATATTATTAAGGAGATCCTTGCCATGAACTGTCCAGGCATACGGTTCAACAGAGTTGTTTCCATGCTGACTATTCTCAGTTGCAGCTTAATCATTTATATGGCCCCCCCTGTGGGTGCCGAAGAAGAGATTACAGTTTTCAGCGGAGATGTGAAAAAATGGGCAGAAGATTGTCGAAAGGAGATTCTTGAGCAGTTTGATAAGTTGGTCTCTTCTGGGAAACTCACATCAGTACAGTTGTTTGACACATTCTATATCCCCATACCAGACACCTATCCCCAGAAATACACAACTCAGTATGATACTATCTTTGATCAGACGATTCAGCTCATTCTTGACAGATATATTGTCAAAGACAGAAGAGTGCTCTTTTTTGTTATTGTGGACAGCAACGGCTATGTACCTACCCACAACACCGTTTTTTCCAAACCACTCACCGGAGATAAGGAGCTGGATTCAATAAACAATCGGACAAAGCGACTCTTTAACGACAGGATAGGGCTTGCTGCTGCACATAATCAGGCTCCATATCTTCTGCAAAAATACAGCAGGGATACTGGCGAATCCATCTACGATCTCTCTGTACCCATCATTTTTCAGAATCAACATTGGGGTGCTGTTCGTGTAGGCTACCAGGAGTAATCCAAAGCAGAGGTTTATATGAAAGTCTAGAGACACACAGGTGGGTGCTCCGTAGAGACGCAAGATCTTGCGTCTCTACATGCGTCTCTACAACTTTCATGCTCCGTTGTGCCCGACAGGAGATGGCTATTATAAGGAGCAACTCAAAGATAATATTTTTAACTGTTAACTGTTTTCTACTGAACATTTAAAAGATGCAGGAGGAGAGAAAAAGATGGATTTCATAACAAAAAAAATCGGCGTTAAGGTTGCTATTATTGTAAATCTGGGGCTTTTTATAGTGATGTCAGTGGGAACCTATCTGCTGATAACCAGACAGACTAACGCTCTGGAGGATCAGCTGGTGGAGCGGGGAAGAATTGAGTCCATAGTTGGTGCCAAGATGGTCAGTCAGGTGCTGGAAGAGGCTATTGACAACGGTGTCTTTCATGTTAATGAGGTCTTTGATCAGCAGTATGTCCAGATTCCAGGATTTGATCCTCCCAAGTTTCATACCAAATACGATTCATATCTGGATAAAGCTATCCTTGCTCTGGAGGATGAGTTTCTCATTGATGAGAGCGTTGTATTTGCTGTTGCTGTTGATATTAATGGCTATCTGCCCACCCATAACACCCGTTTTAATAAGCCCCCGACCCGTGATAAGGCAAAAGATCTTCAACTCAACCGTACCAAACGGATTTTTAATGATGAAACTGGCCTCAAAGCTGCACAGAATACTCAGAAGGGTTTTATGCAGAAATATAAGAGAGATACAGGCGAAGAATTTTACGATTTTTCATCCCCAATTTATGTCAAGGGGAAACAGTGGGGGGGATTTCGCCTCGGTTTTTCGCTGGATAAGATAAATATCGCTAAAAAGGCACAGGTACAATATCTGCTTATCTTCATGGGTGTTCTTGGCTTTATCTCTATCATATCAATTGTCATAATGATAAATCTCTCCTTACAACCTCTTAAGGAGCTTATCATGGTTGCTTCAGATCTTGCCAATGGTAAGGGGCTGGATCAGCCCATTGTTCCTGCTACACAAGATGAGATAGGTCAGCTTGCAGAGGTGCTTGAGCGCCTTCGTATAAGCCTTGAGAGGGCATTCAAACGTCTGCAACAGAAAAAATAACAATAACGCGGTGTGGAGGAGAGTTTTTTAGGGAATCCCACAAAATCTTAATGGGGGCAAGCAGTCAGGTTGTATTGGAGATTAGAAACAGCTGGCAGTAATCTATCTTTATCTGAAATATCTGTTTCAGATTTATCCCAAGGAGGCTGCTCACCAGAACCCGTATGACACCAGCGTGGGTCACCACCAGTATCCGGTTCAGCTGCTGGCTCTCACCTGCTTCTCCGCACCCCTTGAAAAAGGGTAAGACCCTGTCAGACAGATCATTAAAGCTCTCCCCCCCAGGTGGCCTGAAGTGATCTATCTGGCTGCCACGCCTTTCAAACTGCTGAGGCATGGTCTCACAGAGTTCAGCAAAGGACTTTCCATCCCAGGTTCCCATATCTATCTCATTGATCCTTGGATCAATATCTATCTCTTTTTCAGGGCAGATCAGCTCTGCCGTCTCAATGCACCGTTTTAATTCGCTTGAGTAGATAGCCCCGAATCTGATTTCTGAAAATGGCCTCTGCCATGAGATGGCCTGTGCTCTTCCAATATCATCAAGAGGAGTATCTGTCCTGCCACCAGTGAACCGTTTTGTCTCATGCCCTTGAATCTGGCCATGTCTGAGCAGAAAGATCAGAGGTTCTTGTGCAGAGTATCGATTTGATAGATCTTCCTGAAGCTGCTTCGATCCTGGCATGTATCTGTCGACTATCTTCATATCTCCTTGCAATTTCACTTTTACCATCAGGATTTTTTGCCATTTTCTCTTTGAAACGTTGCCAGTAGTCCAGTTCAAGAGTGGTGCCGCTGCATAGTTTGTCTGCAAAATAGACAATCTGGGCTTCTGTCAGATGAGCTGGAAGGGGGCAATTGAGATCCATATGTTGAGCCACAATGTCAGCAACTTCTGGAAATCCGAGGGATAGAAGATATTTCGCCCCTGCATCTGCATGATGTTTCTCTCTCCGTCTGATATCATGTAAGAGCGCTCCTGCCATGATCAGGTTGAGATATAAATCAGGATCAATAGCTGCATCCATATCATGAGGTTGACGACTCTTCTGTTCTGCCTTGACAGCCTCAGCAAGTTTCATTGCAGTTTCAGCAACCAGGTTCAGGTGTGCCTTTATTATCTCTTCCCCTTCAAGGGTTGCATTGATAATGGATTGGCACTCCTGGCTGTCCGGGATATTGAGTGTCTGATACCTCTGCTTCAGAAGTTCATAGTCTGACTGGGTGTCTGCATCCATCATAATACCGCGATCATGAACCTGCTCAGCTCTCTTTTGCCTTGACATGATCAGCTCACCAAGGGTTGAATCACCACGCAGTGAGAGGATCTCTGGGATAAGCCAGGCGGGAATCAGAGGGGGGTGGCCATCTTCCAGGTTGAATTGAGGAATAATTGGTTCAGGAATTATAACCTTGCCGGAAGTTTTGAAATCGCCATAACTGTCAGAGGTTTCAGCAATATCAGAGGGGGCAGCAAGAGAGGCGCTCAGAGCAGAAGAGACCAGAGTGTGAATAGTGGAGGGGCGGATCAGCGGAATATCTGCGGGCAGCAGAAAAAAACCTCCGCTATGGGGTGAGAGTGCTTGAACTCCTCTCTGGATGGAACTTAGCATACCACTTCTGAAGTCCGGGTTAAAAATGGCTCTTGCCCCAGACTTCTGGATCAGAGGCTCTATCTTTTCACGGTTATGGCCAGTGACCACAACAATATCTCTTACTCCGCACTCCTGGAACAGCAAAATTACCTTTTCAATCAGGGTCAGGCTGCCAAGTTTAAGCAGGGGTTTATAGTGATGCATCCGTCCGGAGAGCCCTGCTGCCGGAATAAGGGCAGAGAGCTCAAGCTCTGAACCGGTCATCTCCCGCCTCTTACCTGAATGATCTGGCCGATTATGCTCACTGCAATCTCTGCCGGAGTTTCAGAGTTGATGTTAAGACCGATCGGAGAGTAAACAGTGTTGAGCCTCTCTCTTGAGATCCCCTTTTTTTCAAGATTAGCGTAAATTTTATCACGCTTGGTTCTGCTTCCGATCATCCCCACATAAGCGGCATCTGTCTTAAGAGCAGCCTCAAGAACGGTCTGGTCATGTAGGTGGCCACGGGTGAGGATCACAATGTATGAGGTTTTATCAATGGAGAGCTGATCAAAGGCGTGGTCAAAATCGACCACATGGATAGATTGAGCATTGGGAAATCGCTGCCTGTTTGCAAACTCCTCCCGGTCATCTACTATAATCGTCTCAAAGTCTGTTATATGGGCCATCCTTGCAAGCTGAAGACCCACATGGCCAGCACCGAAAATATAGATCTTATCCTTGATCTGAATGTGTTCAATAATGAATTCATCCAGACCATGGTTGTAGATCACAGGAGATGACCCTGGAAAACGGTTCTCCTCAATGGCATCCAGAATAGATTGAGGTACAACTGGCAGCAGAGCCATCATACCACCTGGCACTGTGACAGTACCATCAGGTAGAACAAGAGCTTTTTGAGTCGTAAAATCAGACTGGCTGAATCCCTCAACCTTTGAGACAAGAAAAACTTTTTTTCTCTCTTTTTCCGAATCAACCATGGCCTGAAAGAGAGATATCATCTCAGGAGTGGGAGCAATGGTCTCTATCAGAAGTTTGAGAGCTCCTCCACAGACCATATCAAGACCGTCTGCAAGCTCCCGATTGAGAGTAAATTCCACAATCCTGCATCTCTTCTTCTCCATCAGATCCAGACAGCTATCCATAACCATGGCCTCAACCATACCGCCACCAATGGTTCCGTAGATTGTCCGATCCTTTAGCATGACCATCTTACTTCCAGATGTCCTTGGGGTGGAGCCACTGCTGGTCATGATGGTGGCAATTGCAATAGGTTCCCCCAGAGTCAGGCAGTCCAATATCTTCTGATTGATTAGCTCCATAATTTACCTATTTCCCAAAGCTGCACAATGGGAATCTGCATGTTTTACAGCTTGAGCAGAATCCTCCATGGCCCATCTGAACAAAGTCTGACTTTGAGACCTCTTCTCTAGCAAGGATTCTTGGCACTACAAGGTCAAAAATTGAGGCTCTGTGGTACATTACACACCCTGGAAGACCTATTACTGGTACTTTATCAATATATGCAAGCATGAACATGGCACCAGGAAGAACCGGTGCGCCGTAGGAGACGATCTTGCCACCAGCAGCCCGTATGGCAGCAGGGGTAAGATCATCCGGGTCCACAGACATTCCACCTGTTACGGCAATCATGCCAGCACCGTCAGCCAGAAGACCCTTTATGGCTGATACAGTCATATCAACAGCATCTGATACAATCACTTTTTTTATAATCCGGCTGCCAAGCGCTTCAAATTTTCTCTGAACCACAGGGCCAAATCCGTCCTGAATCCGTCCATTGTAAACTTCTGATCCTGTGACCACTATACCTACATCAAGCATTGCAAATGGTTTAACCTCAATGATCGGAAAATTTTCTTTGCAGATCTCTTCTGCTTCAATCAGTCTCTTTTCGTCAATAGAGAGTGGGATGATACGGGTGCCAGCAAGCTCCTGCCCCTTTTCAACCTGCTGGCCTGTATGGAGGGTTGCAAAAACTATATCTGGAATTGAGTTGAGTGCTGCAAGCCCTTGCAGATCAATTTTCAAAAGCCCCTGTACCTCAGCTGTGAAGGTGACCTTCCCCTCTTTTGGTGGGGAGATTGCGATATTGTCTCCAAGAGATGCACCTGCAATTCTCAAAGCTGCATCATCTTCATGGATCTCGCCGTTCAGCTCTGCCACATAGATATGCTGCTTGCCAATATTCAGCAGCTCTTCCACATCTGCTTCAGTTATGATATGTCCTTTTTTGAAGCAGGGCCCTTTAAAGAGGTCTGGTACTATTCTTGTGATATCATGGAGCAGGATTTTGCCCACAGCCTCCCGAACAGGAACTGCCTTTATCTTCTCTTTTTCATAGTATTTCATAGATTTATGGATTTAATCCTTATTTCTTATACAGTTGCATCCATCTTCCTCTGGCTCATCGATTAAGCTTCTATTAACAAGGTACAGAGGTCAGATCTCTCCATCAGAATTGGGTTCTGATGATATGGTAGTGGTAGAGATTCCAGGATGAGATGATCAACCCCGGAAAAAACAGCTGAAAGATTATCATACAATCTCAGAAATTCAAGACAATTATTTTTATTTAACTGTAGCTACTGTGTGTCATAAGTTGATATATGTAATTGATTGAAGCTTGTGATCTCTTATTGGCATAGAAAACAGATTTCTAATATGTATATTTAATTTTATGTTGACACACGTGGCTGTAGCCACTAAATATAACCATTTTTCAAGTAAAATTTTTTATCGTAGACTAACTAAAGGGGATGAGCAATGTCTAAATTATCTAAAGGTATCAAGAAAACTAAGGATACCGGAAAAACCGTTGCCATGCCACCATCCACAATCAAGATAAAGATAAATGGGTGCTGGCATTATTTTGAACCTGAGCGTGACATTACACCGACGATGACCCTCTCCTATCTGTTGAGGGAGAAGTTGGGATATACAGGGCTCAAGGTTGCATGTGACGAAGGTGCCTGTGGAGCCTGTACCGTGATCATGGATGGTAGGGCGATATTGTCATGCATGACTCTGGCTGTTGAGGCCAGCGGCCATGAGATCACCACCATAGAGGGGCTGGAAAAGGATGATCCTGTAGTGCAAGCCTTTGCAGAACAGTGTGAGCCAGGTTATGGTACAGCTCTTCAGTGTGGAATCTGCACCCCGGGTTTTGTGATGAGCACAAAGGCGCTGCTCAACGAAAATCCAGCACCTACCATGGCTGAGGTAAAAGAGGCTCTTTCTGGACACATCTGCCGTTGTGGGTGCTACGCAGGTATTGCGCAGGCAGTAACGCACGCCTCAGAAAAAATTGCGAAAAAAGGAGAATAGTTATGAAACAGCCCTACAAGCCGCGCTCAGATCGCAAATTTGTCGGAGGCTACCGACCAAGAATTGAAGCCTGGGAAAAGGCGCGTGGAAAGGTGGAATATGCTGATGATATAACGCTTATGAGGCGATTCCCAGGCATGCTCTATGCAAAGGTGATGAGAAGCCCCCATGCACATGCGCGGATCATAAAAATTGACGTGAGCCGGGCGAGAGAGCTTCCTGGCGTGGTGGCAGTGATGACCTACAAAGATCCTGAGTTTGCATCACTGAGAGCCACCAACGCAGGCTGGACAGACGGGGTGGATACAGTCTCCTATGACAGGATGATGTGGCGGCAGTTTCTCGATCGCCGTGTACTTGGAGATTACGCATGCTGGGTTACTGATGAGGTTGGTGCTGTTGTGGCAGCTGAGAGCGAAGAGATTGCAGATGAAGCTATCCGGCTGATTGATGTTGAGTGGGATGTCCTACCGTTTGTCCTTGACCCGATTGAGGCGATGAAGCCAGGGGCACCTCTTGTTCATCCTGAAATTACCAGGAACAATGTTCTGCCAAAGGAGAAGGTGGGCGGCGATGATGTCTTTCTGGACAAGGGAGATGTTGATGCAGGGTTTGCAGGTGCTGAGGTTGTTATTGAGGGCACCTCAATCCATCACAACGCAACACAGGCCTCCCTTGACAACTGGTGCTGTCTTGTTGACTGGACAGACGATAAGCTCACCCTCTACTCAAACTCCTACGAAGCTGATCAGTCACGCATGCACATAAGTCAGATGCTGGATCTGCCTCTGCATAAGGTAAATGTAATCAGCTCTTATGTTGGAGGGCAGTTTGGCAGAGGAGATACCGGAGAGCAGCCCTTTTTCCTCTTCACTGCCGTGCTCTCAAAAAAGACAGGCCGTCCTGTAAAGTTCAGACATACCCGCCGTGAAAGCTTTCATGACTCACGTCAGCCAGCCATCTACTATGGAAAGGTGGGGGCAAAAAAGGATGGAACAATAACCTCTCTCTACTTCAAATCCATAGGCAACTCAGGAGCATATGCTGACCACTCCATTTTTGCTTTGAAGTTTGCACCCATGGAGATAGCAGAGGTCTCCTTTGCCCATATACCGAACGTAAAGCTTGAGTCCTATGGTGTTTACACGAACAAACTGCCAGCATGTATGATGCGAGGAGTGGGTAACTCCCAGTTCAACCTTATTTTCGGACATGTGGTTGACCTGCTTGCTGAAGAGCTTGATATGGATCCTATTGATCTGTGTATCAAGAACTTCGGGCATGAGTGGGAGACTCTTCCTGATAAGAGTCTGGTGGAGGTGCTGAAGCAGGGTGCAGAGAAGATAGGGTGGAGCGAGAAGCGCCACAAACCTGGCCAGGGGCAGGTCTACAACAGGGTGAAAAAGCGCGGGGTAGGATTCTCACTGCACCCTGCATGGCATGCAGAGTGGCAGGAGGTACGCCGTGGACATATTCCTGTCTCCATAACATTAAACCCTGATGGCACTGTGATTCTTGATGCACCTACAGTTGAAACAGGAACCGGCTCCAACACCTGTAATGTGCTTGGTTGTGCTGAGGCGTTAAACTTCCTGGGAGTTACCCCTGACCATATCCATTGGAACCATGTTGTGAACACAGAGACCAGTATGAAGGACTGTGTACAGACTGACAGCTCTGTCTCCTATCTGCAGTCTGAAGTGATAGCTGTTATTGCCAAAGAGGTGAGAAAAAAGATTCTGGAACTTGCAGAACCTCTCCTCAATGCCAAAGCCAAGGAGCTTGATGTTGTTGATGGCAATATTTTTGTCAAGAAAAGTCCAGGTCAGGTGGTGAGTGTAAAAGAGCTGCTCTCTAAAGGTGATCTTGTCCCCATTGTATTCACAACCAGCAGAGTGCCAAACTCAGAGAAGACAGGAGTTCCATACTTTGCCAATTTTGCCGAAGTTGAGGTGGATACTGATACTGGCAAGGTTGATGTGCTCCATCTGGTGGTGATAAATGACTGCGGAACTGTCATGTTTGCTTCAGGTGCTGAGGCACAGCAGGTTGGAGGCCAGGTCATGGGTATGGGGGAAGCATTGACAGAAGAGATCATCTATGATGAGGCAACTGGTACTCCTCTTAATTTCAACTGGATTGATTACAAGATCCCTACTATGGCAGACATGCCTGAAATTGACCCCATTCTTCTTGAGGTATGGAAGGGTGCTGGAGAATACGGTGCATGCGGAATTGGCGAAGGT
>Ga0209800_10000586_pt1 | contig 53291 bp, 50 predicted proteins | sample Higcelweek8metaG_FD_187174 | JGI IMG/M metagenome (GOLD analysis project Ga0209800, IMG submission 187174) | Freshwater pond sediment microbial communities from the University of Edinburgh, under environmental carbon perturbations - High... | ecosystem: Environmental > Aquatic > Freshwater >...
GTGGCCACATCGGTGCCAATGATAGACCAACCCCTGCCAACAACCCTCCTGTTAACAAAACCCTAATTTTACTCATGTCTTCTTTTTTTAGAAAACTAATTACTAGATAAATCATCGGTCCCAATACTATGGATTCTGCCAAAAACATATTTCCCAAGTATGTGTTTTTTATTAATTCCAAAGTTATCAGAGGAGCCACCATTATCGGTCCAAATCGCCACACTAATAACCATATCCACCCAATTGACCATAAGGTAATTACCTGTCGATGCTGTTTTACTAAACTAAGAATTGTGTTTGGTCTTAAGGCTTTTTGGGTTAGGGCACTCGCCAAATAGGCCCCGGGTTGGTGATGAGAAAATAGATTTGTATATATCTTATTTCCTTCAATCAGATTATCAGCTATCACAAAATTATCTTGTTCATCCACAAAATTAAGCCTTAACCAGTCGTGACTTTCTATTTTAACCACCAGTCCTATTAGCACCCCGAAAATTAATAGGGCAAACAGTTTTTTCATTGTCTTACCCCGTAATTCACCATCGGCATTTGATAAATTATTTTTGCAGTTAACGGCGCAAAACCGGTTGTATCTACCAGTAAATATCCAAAATAGTTATCCTTCTTAAACATTTGTCCGTCGGGACAGGCATACCTGTTTCCATCACAAAAACCGATTTTTGTACCATCGCCAATTTCTTCTTTTCTGTACCACAAATAAAAAAGTGGCATCGACACCATGTTTGATTCTTGGTAGTGATACAGGTCTTTCTTGCCGGTCACTTTCTCATCAATTTCTTTTTGGATATCCAAAATTAATCGGGCCTGACTTGGGTATTTTAAAATATTTTGGTAATTTGTTATCCCCGCCAAGACTATAACTATTACCATTATTAACCCCCCCACCAATTTGTTCAATTTATACCATTCTGCCGCTATCCAGGAGCAAATTAAAATAATATATCCCTGAAAAACAATCAAGTATTCTCTCGACCTCACCCCTCGGTAAAACCTCATCAATAGCACCTGAGCCAGTAGGGAAGCCAATAATATCCACCAAAATCTCTCAATTTTTATTTTTCTTTTTACCAAAATTATTACCAAAACTATCCCCAACATTATCCAACCATACCCGGTCCAATTGATCCCTGTTGTCACCGCCCCAAACAGTTGTGGCCAAAAGTCTCTAATTTCCGTCAGCCATCGCACCGGCACATAAAATCTTTTTACCCCGACAGTGTAATACTCAATCACACTTTTTATCCACACCCCACTATTATTTAAGTCGTAAATAATTAGTGGTAAAAAAGCCATTACCCATCCCGTAGCCATGGCCAACCCCCAGCCCAATCTTTTTTTAATTTTAAATCCATTTATCAAGAAAATTGCCAGGGGTAAAGTCATTAATCCCCAAGATTGAAAATGAAAATTAATCGATAGTCCCACCATAAAACCAACCATTATCGCCCACATCCATTTTTCACTTTTAACCAATTTAACCGTTGCCCATAGCGCCAAAATACTGCTCACTCCGACTATGACCGTATTCAGCATATCGGGGGCATTTTCTACCTGACCCACTGCCACTGCCGATAACAACCCGGCGATTATTAATCCCCGCCTACCTCCCATCATTTTTCCGATATTGGCATAAACAACTACACTCAACACCGACAATAATGTAAATCCTATCCATGGTCCATTAATAGTTGGTAACAATTTTTCCCATCCCATTATCAACCATAAATACCACGGTCCAAAATTAAATGGTCCCGCTGAAGAAGGGGATCCAATCTCCGGTATCAAATTGTTTCGAATCGCATATAAACCAATAGTCGCATCTCTGCCTTGGTCCTGATTCAACACCCATCGATTCTCATAATTCCAAAATCGCCAAAAAATAGCCACCGCCAATATGGCCAACCAACTTACAATTATTTTTTTATCTGTCACCTTCATTTTAGCCAGCTCCTCCACCGCCACCTCCACCGCCACCGCCACCGCCACCTGATGATCCACCCGAAGATCCCACTCCCGATGCCCCAAAACTACTTGAAGACACTGCGGCTACGCTTGAAATTGCCTCAGATAATGATGAAAAATCTGAAGCAAAACCTAGATTATTGACACCCAAAAAATTATTTCCTCCCCAATATACCGCCCCAACCTCACCATCCGATGAGCTAAACTTAATCGGCAATTGAGACAAAGTTTTAATTGACACCCCCAATACTGTTCCGTAAACCAGGTATTTTTCCCACAAGACTATCGAATCTATTGGATAATCTCTGGTTTGCCGATAATCTTCCATATGCCTTTTAAACGCCAGCCATCTCGCCGTTTCCAGTGCTCCTTTTTCAGATCGCTTCTCTCCATGAGCACCCAGCATTCCAACAATAATAGCCATCACTATCAGTATTGGTCCACTCAGTGCTCCCACCATCATTAGTATTGGGCTTAATAATAATGGTCCTAAAAATATTCCCATTATCATTTGTAATATTATTAGCCCCCCAAAAGAGGCTACATTCAAAGGACTTACTTTCATTATGTGAGCTTTTGTATCAAAGTATCCCTCTTCCAAATTCTCACCCAAAGCCACTTGAGCAAATGATTTAAAATATGTATAGCTACTCGAATGTGTTCGGCAATAATCAACAATCTGTTTCAATTCAATTTTTTCTTTATCTACCTTATCCAGCAATTCCATTGCCTTTTCCTGGATTTTTGATGGTGTATTGGTGGTCGGCTGCTTTTCCAGATAATAACGGTATTTTTTAATTATTAGCCCTTCTTTTTGATCGCTTCTAGTTAGCCGGTAAAAACGGTGCTGAACCAGCGATAAAATTGTGGCTGTAAAGGCCTTTGGGCTTAGTTCCTTTTGGGCTCTGATTAGTTGATCTACTTGTGCCGGATCTATTTCACTTGGTGGTTCCCACTCTCGTCCCGCTTGGTTAACCTTTGGTAGCGCCTCTTCTTTACTATATTTAAAAAACTGTCCTAATAATTTGACAAATTTAATTGTGGCCAGTAGAGTAATTACCGCCGAAATCAAAGCCAAAACATTACCCACTATTTGACTTCTCTGTTGCTTTGCCACCGTCTCCTCAATAAACTTTTGTTCTTGTTTTTCGATCTCCGCCTTGGTTAGACTTCCCGGTACTCCTTGTCTAAAAATGCCTTTTGGTATCAATATTCTGGTCTCAAAAAAAGTTCCCGCCGACAACCTGTTCGCACTATACGCCACCCTAGAACTAGTCGGGATACTAACTGTTCCCTTGTTTGGCCCATGAGCCCAGGCAGTGATATCTTTACCATCGATTCCTGACGGTAAATTCACTGTCGCCTCAACTTGGCTTTGACTTATCTCCCAATCACCACCGATCAATTTCCAGTAAAGCTCGGCCGTATCTTTGTGTAATGTGATTGCGTTGACTACCCGATATCCTAATGTAAATCTTTTAACCCCGTCACTTCGGTAAAACCACTTAACATAGTATCTATTTGGCTCCTCTCTCACATAATACGATCCACTTGGTTTGTTTGTATCCGCCACAGCAATTTCATTTTCTCCCAATTTTCGGTAACAATTACTTTCATCGCACAGACTAAAGTCAGTTATGATGTAATCTTGATTTCTCCCTGGATTTGTTTTTTGGTCTCCGGACTTGTTTATATACTGATAAGCAAATGTATAGCTTCCATTAAAATTAAATGTTCGATTTTCTTCAACCGCCATTGATCCGTCACTGTTAACTTGAGTCTCAATCTTTACCTCTGAAATAGAATATGACTTGTTACTGCTTGCTGCCCATGCTTTACCAACAGTTGAAACCCAACACCCAACTATCACCAAGCCAACAAACCATTTTTGTTTTATATCCACTGACCTAATTATATGTCGGAAATGGTTCCTACGCTACCCAAGTAATACTCCTCAATGTTTTGCCAATTTCCATATAGTGTCGACCACATCTCTGAACACCAGCCAGTCTGCCAGCATTGTCGTCACCAAAATTCCGACTTTCCACTTTCTTAATATCGCCCTCATGCAATATTTATAACCCGAACAAAACCCGAATGTCAATCCCTAGATCGTTGCCATAGTCTCTTCAAACAATTCTTCATTTTTTTTGTATCATTAGCTATGCTTTCTCAAATAGCCAATTTAATCAAAGCCTTTGGCCATGCTAGCAACGGTCTAAGACGTGGTTTGCAGGAAAGGAATATCAAAATTCATCTCACCCTTGGTGTCGGGGCTCTCCTTTTATCGATCATTTTAAAAATTTCCACCTTCGAATGGCTAATCGTTCTTTTCCTTATCGGCGTTGTCATTTCCGCTGAACTTTTCAATACCGCTATCGAAGAAACCTGTAATGCTCTTCGTGATCAACTTCGGTTAGATCATCAGGCCACTAAACTTCCTCGGGATCTGGCTGCCGGTGCTGTTATGGTCATTGCTGTTGCCTCAGCCTTAATTGGCTTGATCATTTTTGTTCCTAAAGTACTTACACTCCTGTAGTACATTAATCCCAAAACCAGCAACCACAACCCACCAAATAACCAAAACCCCAGCCACACTCTTTGGCGGTTAAAGTATTCTTTTTCTGGACTAAAAAAATGATCCTTATATTCCAGATAAGCAATCGTCACTCCCAGCCAGGCCAAACTAATTGATAATCCCGCCAGCACATCAGTCGTCCAATGAACTCCTAGATAGATTCGAGAAAATGCCAATATCAACACAAACCCACCCCCCAACCCCACCATTAATATTTTCTCCCAATGTTTATGTAAATGTTTTGCCCAAAAATATGCTAATAATCCATAAAAAACTACCGCAAAATAACTATGTCCGCTGGGGAAAGCAAATCCGTGTTCCGATAGTAAGGCAATCTCCACCGGTGGCCTTTCTCTGCCAATCCATGTTTTTGCCAAAGTTATAAAAGCTACCCCGACACCATTGCTAATTAGCATTGCCATTAAATAGCGTCGTTTTTTAGCCGCTATTAATAGTATGGCTGCTAATAATGTCCCCCAGATTACCATCTGCCAATTACCGGTAACTGTTATCAACAACATCAGCTTATTAAGTGCCGGAGTTCGTAATCCTACTATTAATTGATTGACCGGGTGATCAACCATTGTCAATCCGTCTTTATCCACAAAATTGTCGGCAATTTTTAATGTCATCAACACCGCCCCGGCCACCATCATGGCAATCACCAGCCACCTTTCATTATTTTTCAACTTTTCCCAAAACATAATTTATTTTACCCTACCATCCTCCCTTGCAATCACATTACTCTCTCTGCCTTTTCCCACAATCGCACTCCAGGCACATAAGCCATTGTCCCCATTTCCAATGTTGCTAATCGATGATTCAAGCATCGTGTCAAGTCGGTTCTTGGGTGATTAATATGACTTTCAATTGCCTGGGCCACTAATGCCACATCAATCGGCCTTCCCAAATCTTGGGCCACCAGGGCGCCACAACCATCACACACTATAACTCTAACGGCTCGAGGATTAATAATTTGCAAACTTCCGTAGAATGTTAATTCTCCCATTTTCGTATAATAGCACATTATCTGTTGTACAATAACTCATGCTTCAAGGTTTTAAAAAATTTATTCTCAAGGGTAATGTAGTTGATTTAGCTGTTGGTGTGGTTGTCGGTGTTTCTTTTGGTGCTGTCGTTACTGCTCTGGTCAAAGATCTCATCACTCCTCTTATCGGGGCCTTCGGCGGCCAGCCCGATTTTTCCAGCCTTCAATTTACTGTTAATGGTAGCCGATTTTTAATCGGTGATTTTCTCAATGCTCTAATTGCCTTTCTAATTAATTCCGCTGTTATCTATTTTTTGGTTGTTTTGCCCATTAACAAACTAACCGCCACTGCTCTGAAAGACAAAAAAGCCGATCCCACTACCAAAAAATGTCCTGAATGTCTTAGTCAAATTCCCCTCGATGCTAAAAGATGTGCTTTTTGTACTTCTCTCCAGCCGGTAGTCAATAAAAAGTAGCCTAACCTTGCACTACCATCATTTTGGTTCCACCAATCCCTTCTTCTTGTCCTAATTTTCCTTTTGCTTGCAATGTCCACAGCATTTTGTATAGTCCGTTTTTCTCGATTAATTGATCGTGTTTTCCGGTCTCAACTATTGTTCCGTTTGATAGCACTACAATTTTATCTGCTCCTCTGATCGTAGAAAATCGGTGAGCGATTATAATCACAGTTCGACGTTTTGACACCTCCTCCAAAGCCTCTTGAATCCTTTTTTCCGATTCCGAATCTAGGTTTGAAGTCGCTTCATCAAAAATCAATATCTTTGGATCAGCCAGTAAGCATCTGGCAATTGCCAATCTTTGTTTTTGCCCTCCGGACAATTTAATCCCTCGTTCTCCGACTTCCGTCTCCCAGCCCTTAGGTAATTTCTCAATAAACTCCAAAATACTAGCTCTGTTTGCTGCCATTCTAATTTCTTCCATCTCCGCTCCTTCTTTGCCATACGCCAAATTAAACTTGATGGTGTTATTAAACATTATTGGTTCTTGGGGGACCACACTTATCATTGATCGTAATACCGACTTGTCAATCCTCTTAATATCAATTCCATCTACTTTAATCACCCCCTCACTAGTGTCATAAAAACGAAGCAAAAGTTTGACTAAAGTCGTTTTTCCTGCTCCCGACCTGCCCACGAAAGCCACTTTTTGTCCCGGAGTAATCACCAAGTTAATATCATCCAATATTTTTTCCTTATTTTTTGGATATACAAATCCTACCTTTTTAAATTCAATTCTTCCCTTTGGATTCTTCACTTTGATTGGTCTCTTGGGGTCCTTGACCACAATTTCATTATCCAAAATCTCTAGATATTTTTCCAGGTCAGTTACGCTTTTGGCTATCTCTCTGATTCTAAAAAATAGATTAAAAAACTGGTAGTAAAATCCGGTAATAAATCCCGACACCATCACCAGATCTCCCAGGGTAAATCCATTTCCCAGCCTCGAAATTGCCATCGCCAAAATAGCCAACATTCCCAATCCGGACACCGTTCCGATCGAAACATCCATTATTTTAAACGAATTGGAAAATTTCCAGAAAGTTTTTGTCCACTCTTGAAACTTGTCGGCTAGTCTGGCTCGTTCCCGCTGTTCGGCCGCAAAAAACTTCACTGTTTCGTAATTAATCATCGTATCGGCAATAATTCCTGATATTTCATCCTCTGATTTGTTGAAATTTTTTCTGGAAATTAAATTAATTTTTATTAGCCATCCGATTAATCCCAAGTTAACGATAAATAACAAGATTAAGGCACCGGCAATCGGTACGGACAGTCTAAATAAAAATACCAATGTCACCATCAGGGCAATCAGCACCCGAAACAATTCTTGGTGAATATTTTGAAAAATTGAGAATACTGCTCCGTCACCTCGTCGGAAAGCACTAATTAACGATCCAGTATTTTTGTTCACATGATAGGCAAAATCCAATACCATTATCCTGTTAAATACTGTTTCTCTGATTTCTCTGGATAGGGGAATCAGTACTCTGTCTCCCAGATAATAGGATAAAGCCGAAATTAAATTCGCCCCGATAGTCGACACTCCAAACAACGCCAAGTATTTCCAAACCAGTTCATTGTTTCCCATCCCGGCATTGTCCAATATTTGTTTTAACCAATATGGCCTGATAGTCTCCAAAATCACCGATATGGAGGCGACGCCCAAAAACAACGCCATTTGCCATCTATATTTGCCCAAAAATTGGTAAAACTTTAATATCTCTTTCACTAGCACCTATTCTAGCTTTTTATTTTGGCTTTGACAATCACGAAATGCTCACAATCTCCACCCTATTTTCTGGTAGATACATTTTTCTTCTTGGTTTTAATTCTTCAATAAATTCCGGAGTGTGAGACACCACCAGCATTGCCCCTTTATAAAGTTTCAAAGCTTCCAAAATTAATCTCTGTGATAACACATCCAAATATGTTGTTGGCTCATCCAAAATTAACATATTAAAGTTTTGGACTAATAGTAGGGCAATTGATAATCTGGTTTTTTCCCCTCCCGATAAGCTTCCTACTTTTTGAAACACCCTTTCTCCGGAAAATAAAAACCTACCCAATTGAGCTCTCAATATTCCCTCCTCCATTTGGCATTTTTCCCGCATCGTTTCCAGAAGAGTTTTGTCAAAATCAAACATTTCAAACTCCTGAGAATAATAACCAATTTTCAATCTCTCGTCTTTTACAATTTCTCCCTTATCGGGCTCCACCATTCCCATCAATATCTTAATTAAAGTACTTTTCCCGGCTCCGTTAGCTCCGATCAAAGCAATTCTCTCGCCTCTTTTAATATCAAATGACACTCCGGTCAATACCTTTTTATCTCCATATGCTTTTTGAAGATCAATCGCCATCACTGGTAATTCGCCTACCCACAATGGCTCTGGCAACCTCACCTTAATTCTTTTGGCTTCGGCAGGCATTTCCGGCAGACTTTCCTGCATCTGTTCTAATCTTTTTTCCAGTTGCAATCGTTGCCTCACTCCCTTTTCCGATTTTACATGTGACATTTTCAACAACCCCTTTTTCATTTGAGTAATATGCTTCTCCTGAACATGTATTTGTCGGACTAGCAATGCCTCTTTCTCAGTTTTTAGCTTGACATAGCTAGTGTAATTACCGGCATACTCAACTATTTTTTTAGTTTGGACATTAATCTCCAAAATCTTATCAATTTTTGTATCTAGCAAATTAAGATCGTGGGAGACTACTAATAGTGTTTTTGGATATCGACCCAAAAAATTCATTACCCACTTTTTTCCTTCAGTGTCCAAAAAATTGGTTGGTTCGTCCATCAGTAAGACATCTGGCTCGATCACTAAGGCTCTGGCAATGGCCAATTTGGTTTTTTGGCCACCACTTAGATTTTGTGGTTTACTATCCAAATCAAAACTCCCGAGCTCCAATTTCGATAAAATTCTTAGCATTTCATAATCTTCCTTGCCTGCCGTAGTTTTGGCAAAAGCGGGTGGCTGTAAATAGTCCCGTATCGTTTCCGCCTTTTCCATCTCCGGATCTCTTTTTACTTCCTGCGGAACCAGTAGCACTTTTCCCCCAACTTCTACTTTACCCTCATCCGGCATTTCCTCTCCGGTTATCAATTTAAATAATGTCGACTTTCCTGATCCGTTCACTCCCATCAGTCCTACTTTCTCGTTTTTTCCCACAAACAATCCTGTCGCCGAAAAAATCGGTTCTTTTCCGTAAGCATAAGACAAATTTCTAATCGAAATCATGGTCCTATTCTATCACCCTCACTTTTCTTAAGCTAATTTTCAGTCTCATTTAATATAAACTAACATCATGAAAATCAAAGACAACCGCAAGGTCATCCTGCCAGTGTTATTGGTTTTTACTTCTGCTTTTGTCATATTTTCAGCCAAAGAGAGTTGGTCATCCCTCTCCACTCTCAACTCGGATTCTGATTCCAACTTCCTTAAATCCAGCGATCAAATCGCCATCCCCACTAGTTTTCAGCAACTTAGTGTCATCACTAATCGTTGTCGCGGTTGTGGTAAATGTGCCCGGATCGATCCTAGCCACTTTGAAATGGTCAATGGTCTGGCTCAAGTAATTTCTTCAACCAATCTCGATTCTCAAAAATTATCACTGGCTATTAATAATTGTCCCGCTCGGGCTATTACTCTAGAATAAATTGTGAATAGCTATCATTTCTTTTTATTGTTTTTTATAGTTTTTGGTCTTTATTTTCTTTCCCTCTACTTATCAACCACAAAAAAGATTTCCCTAATAGTTCATCGTCATATTTGGAACACAATTTTACTCGTTTCTTTTATGGTTTCCGGAATCCTCGGTCTTGTTTTGGCACTATTTATTGACCTCAAACTTTCAATTTTATGGTATCAAACTCTCCTTTGGCTCCATGTCGAACTGGGAATTGTTATGGCTCTGGTCTCTATTTTTCATATCATCTGGCACCTGCCCTATTTTCGTAGTTACTTTAGTCAAAAACGATAACTTTCAATTATCTTCTGCCAAACCTAGCTACGTAAAATCCATTCGCCCCTACCGCCACAACACCATACATAAATGCCAAAGATATAAAAGTTTCCTCTAGACCATTTTGTAATGCCCAATTATTCAAAACAATAAAAAGCACCATAAAAATACAATTCATCAAGACATTCATCAAGACTATTTTATTCACGATTAATTATAACCAAAATCTGACTCAATTAATTTGTGTTTTTTGATTGAATTGGTATAGAGAAATAGAGAGGGAATTAAAAATAATCCAGCCAAAACTAAACTGAGTCTAAGTGAAACTGCAGTCGCAATAAATCCAAGTAAGGGCCCGCCGGCAATTTGCCCGACGGCATTGGCCTGACTACACATCGAAAAAACTGTCGCCCTTACTTTTGGCTCTAGATTTTGATTTGTCCAAGCATCATAAATCGGCCCCCTGGCTTCTCGAAACATCGATACTAGCCAATAAGCTACCGCTGCCATTATAAAGTTGCCCGACAATCCAAAGACAATTACCACCAAAGCGAGTCCACCATTCACTATTAGTAAAGTTCTGACGGTAGATTTATGATCATTTGTGTCCGTCTTTGTTTCAGCATATCTTACCGCCACTATCGCTAGGGCATTGGCGATCATAGCCAAGATTCCAAACCACATCACTGGTTTCATATCCCAAATTTCAGGAAAGGTAAAGCTGTTAATCATAAATGGGGTCCACAACCTATCAAAGCCCTCGGAAAACATCCCAAAAATTAAGCCAGCTAAAATTATTGTCAGCAAAACCGGACTGGCTTTAACTAATTTTATTCCAGTAACCAGGGTATTTTTCATTGCTCCAAAAGTTTCTCGCTTGCTGATTGGGGTGGGATGAAAATTATTTTCCGACATAAAAAACCAAAGGTAAATTGACTGACAGCTATAAAGAATTCCACCAAGAATTATAGGTAATCTGATATTAATGCTTGCCAGAGCCATACTGATGGCGATACCTACAAAAGACCCGACCAAACTCATTTGAGAACCTTTTGAAAACGCTTTCCCCGCCTTATCTTCTCCGATCTCATCCGCTATCCAGGCTTCCCGAGCCCCACTCACAAAAGTAAATCCGATTCCCCAAATCACCTGAGCAATTAAAATAGCTGCGAATGTTGGAAACAAGCCCTCGACAGTAAAGCCTAAACCAATTAATAATAATCCGATAATTACTGATAACTTACGACTATAAACATCGGCAATTATCCCAGTAGGGACTTCAAACAAAAATGAAACTGTCTCCAGCATTGTTCCCACTAAAACTAGTTGCAGGGGATTTAGCCCCACCACCGTTGCTTGATAGACCAAATTGACGGTGACTATTACAGAGAACAATAATGCTGACCAAAATCGTATCGTCGAGTAGACCCTAATTGGATCGTGCTTTTCAAAAATCACAACAAAATTGTATCAAAAAACAGGCAGACTCTATATTGTCACAACATTGGTGGCGAACCATCGACAAAGTTAGAACTTATTATGCAACCAGTGTGGGATCAACTCCAGTCTTAATGAATTCGAGCACAATTTGAGGATCTATCATTTGTAGTCGACTTTCACCTCGAGATATCCTTATTATCATTAATTCCCTGTAACCAACTTCATGTTTTTCAAATGATTCATGGTCACCTCGTTTATATAATGAAATCAACTCACTTTGATTTTTAATTCTTTCGTCAAAATAGTTTTGAATTAACTCCCGATACTTTCCAGAAATATTAATTTTATTTCCAAAATAATAAGTAATACATGCATCACCATTTATCGCATCAAAAATTCCTGCGATCGCAGGCATATGAAACTCATCACTAACTAAGGCAATGGCTTCTGGTTTATATTTCAATACAAAATCTTTTTTGATTAAAATAAGTTGATTAATGCCACTAATTGATTTTTCTTCAACTAAGATATTCTTAGGATTAACTCCATTTTTTTCTAAGTAATCTCTCATTACCATTGCCTCACTACCATCAAACATTTCCTTATTTGCATAACTTTTTCCACCTGAACATACTATTTTTGAATTCGGATTGAGTTTAAATAGCTCAAATGCTAGTTTCAGTCTATTATCTAAGATAATATCTGGTTTTTGCTCCCAACCCGGGGGTTTTCCTAATACAAAAATAAAATCAATAACGCCGGTATTTTTCAGGTCAATTTCACTTAGTATTGGATTCATGGCCAATTATACCTTGTCACAACAGCTGCGGAGAGGGTGAGTCTGGAACCTTTTTGTCCTTATAACACCCTGTCTGATTCTACTCTCCCTTCATTTTATCTTTAATCAAGCCGACTACCCATTCTTTTCCGGGCACAGTTTTATAATATTTTAGTTTATTCTCCAATGAATCAACTGGAATATCCACATTCCGGAAGTTTACATGCGAGATATTCACTGCCTGATTGTAATAAATAAACTCCACTTTAACACCATTTATCCATGTTTGCATTTCCTCTTTACTATCATTACTATTTTCTATTGCAAATATACTACCAATAATTTTTTCGTCTCCAATTTTTGTATACAAAATATCAATATCATTTGGAGCAATCTTAATACCTTGAACCAGCAGTGCGGCACTTGAACCCAAAAACCAAGATACTTTTGATTTGTTTAGTATATTTGAAACCTCAATTATGGCTTCACTTATATTACTCATGTTTACTAATATACCTTGTCTTAATCTATGCGGAGCAGGTGGGTCTGGAACCTTTGTATCCTTATAACACCCTGTCTTATTCTACTCTCCCTTTGTGCCTAAATGAGACAAATAAGACACTATAAAAAAGGAGTTCTTAAATAAGTGATATAGATTGATACATAAAGCATATCTAACATAAATCAACTAAGAAATAAGCATATAATATTGTAAGTAAATGAAAAACATTATAGTCACCAATAAAATTAATGAATTAAGTAGCGAAGTTCTAGTGAAAATTAAGAGGTTTTTGGTTGGTTGTTTTTTAGATAACCCCGATTACGAGAAATCTGTCTACACAAATCCAGATTTAGATTCATGCGTTTTACTCTATCAAGACAATGAATTGATCGGCCATGTAGGAATTACTAGAAGGGAAATTAATCATAATGAAAAACAATTTATAATTGCCGGAATTGGCGATGTAGCTATAAAACCAGAATTAAGGCATTCGGGATTGGGCATTTTAATACTGAAGGAGCTAAGAGAAGTATTAGAATCACAAGATTTTGATATTGGAGTACTTTTTTGTCACCCGAAACTCCACGATTTCTACACCAAATCCGGTTGGCAGAAAAAGGAAAAAGGTAAAATATTTGCCAAAAGAAAAGGAATTCTAGAAGACCAAAGATTAACTTATTTGTTACCTCTAAAGTTAGATAAAACAGAAACGAATATTTGGAACAACGAAAACATAAATGTTGGAAGTGGTAGCTGGTAGATCTACGTCACAATTCAATAAGTGAGTTATACCTATCACACCTTGTCATGATCATTATTGATGTATAATAAGCCATAAACAAACAAATGACAAAACAACAATGGAACTTAGATGATATCTATCCTCTCGATCAGTTTAATGAAATGAAAGTTAGATTACAAAATCAGTTTGGCAAATTCCAGCTATCATGGGAAAAAATAACTCCAAAAAGTAACACTGAAGATTTTGTGTATTTAATGGAAAACTATGAGAAGGTTGTCAGTATGGTAAACCAAATTGTTAGCCGACTTGATTTAGGTATTTGTACAGATCAAAACAATAATAGTTTGAGAAAATTAAGAGAGATAGCGGAAGAATTGATTAGTAAGATAGAAGTGGATACTTCTGAGTTGGAAAAATGGTTAAAAGGGCTCTCTGTACAAGGCAAAGAGAAGCTTGATTTAGAGAATGCTCAGAGATTTTTTTGTTCTATTCCTCAGATGGAATATTCTCTAAAAAGAAAATTGTATGCTGCAAAATATTTGCTAAAACCACGCGAAGAAAATATTATCGATAGTTTAAACCAGAAAAGTCTATATGCCCTATACGATTTAAGAAACCAATTAATTAATGACTATAAGTTCAGTTTATATGACAAGAAGCGAATTTCGCAGTCAGAACTAATGACTTTTACTTATAATAAGGACCATAAATACAGAACAAAAGCATATAAGTTGTTATTATCAAAATATAAGAAAGATATAAACAAACATTTTCTTGTGTATCAGTCCTTAATTAAATGCTTATCCTTTGAATCTAAATTAAGAGGTTTTGAAAATCCTTTTACGGCACAAAATTTTAACGATGATATTTCTGATACTGCATTAAAATCTCTTTTTGATGTAATTCAACTAAATAAAGAGACCTTTGGCTTCTTCTTCAAATATCAAGCCAATCTATTAAAAATACCGAAATTTAGCCGTTTTGATACTCATGCTTTAACAAGTAAAGCTGATATAGAAATTAGCTTTGATCAGGCAAAGGATTTAATCTTGAATGCACTTCAAGACTTTAACCCGAAATTCTTTTCATATGCAAAGTTATTGTTTGATTCAAATCATATTGATTATTTTCCTAATCCCAAGAAGCAAATAGGAGCATTTTGTGAAACCATAAGTCCTTCAGTAACTCCCTATATTTTTGTCAATTATTACAATCGACTGTCAGATGTCTTTGAATTAGCTCATGAAATAGGTCACGCCATTCATTCAATGTTTTCTAGCCATCTTCCTCCATCTACACAAGAATCAAGTATTCTTTTATCAGAAACGGCATCCACGCTGACAGAAATGGTGGTTTTTGATTACTATCTTAAACAAGTTGATGATCCAAAACTTAAAAAGACAATAATACTCCAAAAATTGACTGATAGTTATTCGATGATTTTTAGGAAAAGTTATTTGGTTTTATTTGAATTAAAAGCATTTGAACTAGTTGCCGAAGGTTCTGATCCTGAAAGTTTAAGCCAGCTTTATTTTGATATTTTAAAAGAACAGTATGGTGATAATGTAGAAATAGATCAATTGTTTCGATATGAATGGGCATGCATAAAGCATCTTTATGACGCACCTTTTTATGGTTATTCCTATTGTTTTGGGGAATTACTTTCATATTCGTTATATTCAAATTGCAAGAAAAACAAACAAGATTATTTACCTAAAATTGAAAATATTTTATCAGCTGGCGGTTCAGTAAATACTGAACAAACTTTATCTATGGTTGGGATAGATATTAACTCAAAAGAAACATGGATCAGTGGTTTTAGTTTGATTCAAGATTTAATAAATCAACTAAATTAATGATCGATTTTTAACAAACATAAAAAATGATAGCAAACAACTTAAAATTATATAATTATTGGGAGAAATACGTTGATTGTAAGAAATTATATAGGGTAATGCCTTATGAGTATTTTAATAATAGATTGGATAAAATTGACCCTAAAAATAACCCATATAAACCAATTTACAGCCCATTACTTGAATTATTTACATTAGTCATTAATTATGAAAAAAGTGGAAAAATATTCAGATTAAAATGGAGGGATTCAAAACCAAGACTAAGTAAAGTATTAAAATTATCGTTCAACGATTATTATGAAAATTGCATAGACTTTACAACTTCTTACCAGGAGGTATTGTGGATGTCCAACCAATGGAAAGGTGGGGCTTTGGCTACAAACTTAAAAGCAATTATTTCTTGTTTATCTTCAACTGAAAAAGAGATGTCAGTAGAAGAAAAGAAACTGTTGACGAAATTATCAGTTTGGGTAGAAAAAAAAGAATCATATAAAAACGTAATTATCTCAATTAATGGTAATTTGACTTGTTTGGAAACCGCTAAATTTCAACATCGTCAAGAAGGACTCAAAAATATTTATTGGCCTTCACCCTTTGGCAGTTTTGATCATTTCGCTAAAGTTACAAACAATGAATTAGAAAAATATAAACCATATTTAGAGTGTGGCAAGGAAGCTTATATTCGGGTCAGTGAACCAATTTACCTAAAAGATATCAATATCGTTAATCCGTGAACTCCACTAATTCTTGAAACCTTTCCTTTAAATTCTTTTTAATATATTTACCTTCATTCATTTCTATCGGATCCAATATGTCTATGTAGTCAGCGTTTAACTTATCCGCCATAGCCAATGATTTTTTCATCTTGGTCTCACCAGATATCATGTATACACTCTTTCCCATGTTCCTTAAACTTGCGCATAATTTAATGGCCTTATTCTCGAGATTTCCATCAGAGTAAGTAACAACGTAATCCAACTTCCTTTTTTCGGGTATATTTTTCTTTAATTCTTTTAATACTTCAAGAATTACTACATCACCGAATCCAAATCCAACAGCAGGAATTTTTTTACCTCCAAATGACCCAAGTAAATTGTCGTACCGTCCTCCTCCAAATATTGCTCTAAATTTCCTCTGTCTGTCAAAAGCTTCAAAAACAATTCCTGTGTAATAATTTAATCCTCTCACAATCCCAATATTAAACTCTAGAAATTCACTAATGCCATACAACTTTGCATACTCAAATAAATTATTTAGTTGGCTAGCACCAAGTGAATCTTTACCGGCAATGTTTTTTGCCTCTTCAAAATTTTTAATAGCAAAAATCTCAAAAACTTTACCAATATCTTCCTTTGATATTCCTTTTTCTATCAGCATTTCCTCTAGTACATCATCTGAGACTTTACCTTTTTTATCTAACACTAAAAATATATTTACATAGTCAGACTCATTGATGTTCTTCGATCTTAATAGATCTGCTATTAGCTGTCTGGAGCCAACTGATATTCCTACATCAGTACTATCTAACCCCATTTCTTTAATAGATTCCACTGCAGTTGATAACACTTCAGCCTCAGCTAATTGAGTTGGATCACCAATAATATCTACGTTCCATTGGTAATGCTCTCTTTTTCTACCAGTTGACATCTTTTCATATCTAAAACATTGAACTATAGCCGATAGCTTAAGGGGATATACCCATTCGTTTTCTCGAGACAAGACAATCCTTGCCAAACTAGGTGTTTGTTCAGGTCTCAAAGCCAATTCGCGGTCACTTTTATCTTTAAAATAGTAGATTTGCTCAGTTATTTCTTCTCCGGCCTTCCTGACCAATAATGAAAGGTTTTCCACTACTGGAGTATCATACATTTCAAATCCATATTTATTACCAACACCTCTCCAGATGTTAAATAGCCATTCTCTTACTCTATATTCATCGGGGTAAAAATCCCGCATGCCTTTTGGTGGTAATGTGTTGATTGGTGTCATATATCGCCTCTAAATATGGTATTTTAGCAAAAAGAAGGTGTATAATGTAATTGTTATTAGCACCTAAAAGGAGTCATATGCAAAAATCCAAATGGGTAAAGCCCGTAATCCGAACAAGAAGTCTCCGTCTACATTGCTAAAATAGTGTAACAGAGCGAAATATCCGCCGTAAATGGCGGATATTTTTTGGTATAATACCACCATAAATGAAATATCCGTACCAGATATTTTTTGGAGTAACTTACAAATGCAACCTTAATTGCAAGCATTGTTATGTACACAAGAAAATCGTTACGGATGTACCTTTATCCCAGATAAAAAAGTTAATTAACGATTTGGCTTCACACGGAGTTATTAAACTAATTTTTACTCATGGAGAGAGTTTAATTAGAGAAGATTTTGAAGAGATAATTCAACATGCTTACGAAAAAGGTTTTTACTTAACTCTTTTATCGAACGGGTTTTTTTTAACAGATGAGAAAGCAAAATCACTTTTTTCAAAAGGTCTTAATAAGGTGCAAATCAGTTTAGATTCGCTAGATAGCGAATACCATAATAACCTGAGAAGAAGACCCTTTGCTTGGGAAAAGGCCATAGAGGGAATAAAAAACAGTCAAAAAAACGGTCTTAAAACTGGCATAAATACAACTATCAATCGACATAATTATAACCATCTTGAAGATTTCATTAAATTCTCAGTTGAAAACAAACTTGAAGAAATTGATTTTTTAATGATTAGGCCATCTTCTGATGGGATCCATGATGAATATAGTTTTACTTCAACTGAGTATCGTAGCATTGTCGGTAAAATATGGGATTATAAGCAGAAATATCAAGACAAGATTATTATTGGGTTTCATGATCCATTAGTAATCTCCCAACTGGATGATCGTGTTTTAAATAAAATTGAGCGACACCAAATGATTGATGAGAATATCTGTCAAGCCGGAAAACTTTGGGTTTCAATATTACCAAATGGAGACGTTCAGCCATGTAATTTTTTACCTAAAAGTCTTGGAAATGCCTATCAAGAAGATTTTGATTTAATCTTAAAAAAAGTTAAAAGTTTTATGAAAAAAGAATTTCCAATCTCTATCCAGTGTCAATCTTGTAAACATGTTGAACAATGTCAAGGTGGGTGTAAGGGGTTTTCATTTACTGATAAAAACAGATTAGACTTTAGATGTAATTATTTATTAAATCAAAAATAATATGGTAAAAATATCAAATTCAGTTAAAGTTAGAACAAATCAAAATGACACAATTTTAATTTTCGATCCTGATCGAGATTTTTTTCATGAATTTAATGGAACTGCCAGTGAAATGTTTCTTTTGTTAAAAGAAGGAAAGACAAGTGAAGAAATAGTGACAGCGCTAGTAAGTAAGTACGAAGTAGATACTTTAATAGTAGAAAAAGAACTGAAAAGCTTTATTAATAAATTAGACAAACTTGGAGTATTGGAAAAATGATAGTAAAACCACTTTTAATTAACTCTAGATTTCCAGTTAAGTACGGAATAACACACATGCCCTTGGGCTTAGCGTATACCGCAGCAGTATTAGAAAGTAACTCAATAAATCTTGGTGTTGTTGACTTAGCAGTTAAAGACATGTCAAATACCAAACTGTTCAAACTGATTGAGAAAAATCAGTATAACTTTGTCGTAATAAATTCTGAGAATACTGTTCTTCAAACCCGCGATTTTTATTTTGCCCTCCAGCTTGCCAAAGATTTAAAAATAAAATTTCCAAATCTTATGATAGTAATGACTGGAGCCCACGTTACATTCCGGGACCTTGAGACGATGGAAAATAATCCGGAAATAGATTTTATTATCAGATATGAACCGGAAATCGTATTGCTTAACCTCATAAAAACTTTAAACAATAATGGCGATTTAAATAAAGTCAAAGGAATTACTTATCGCGAAAACAATAAAATTATAAAAAATCCGGATGAAAATCCCATCGCCGACTTAGATAATTTACCTTTACCCGCAAGACATTTATTTCCAATAAAGGAATACCTTAAAAAAGATAAAGAAACAATCGTACAAGCGACAAGAGGGTGCACTAATCGATGTCTATTTTGTCAAAGTAGCTCAATGGACAGATGCCTAAGATTTAGAAATATCGATAAAGTAATTGAAGAAATAAAAGAAGTTCTGTCGCTTGGATTTGATTCAATATTTTTTTCTGATTTAGACTTTGGGGTTAAAAAAGAAAGAGTTACCGAATTTTCAAAAAAAGTTATTGATCAGGGAATAAAACTGAAATGGTCATGCAATATCAGAGCAGACAGACTAATTGATAGTGCTGAGACTAGGGGAATGTTAAGACTTATGAGAGATTCTGGTTGCTATAGAGTTTTTGTTGGTTTTGAATCTTTTTCACCTGAAATTTTAAACAATATTCACAAAATGGTAAGTCCTAATATGCTTAAAGATTCTGCCAAAATTTTAAAAGAATATAACATAGCTCTTCATGCTTCGTTTCTTTTTGGTTTACCAGGCGATACGGAAGAAACAGTTAAAAATACTGTTAAAATCGCCAAGGAAATCAATCCTCAAATGGTTTCATTTAATCTTTTAACACCTTTTCCAGGAACTGCGTTGGGAGATGAACCAGAAAAATATGGCATCGTCATAGACGATAAGCAATGGTACAGCAATAAATCCTATAATGAACGGAATGTTTCTGGCAACACCACTCTTACCAGAGAGAGACTTGAACAATTAGCAAAATGGGCTTATGAGGAATTTCTAAGTCAATAATGTCTAAACAACGCTTTAAAATTGCATTTATTGGAAGCGGATTAATCGCTAAGGCTCATGTTGCAACTTTAAAAAAAATATCAGATAGCTTAGAAATTACGAGCTGTTTTAATCCCAAATTTAAAAACTATTCTAGTAGGCAATTAAGTAATTACCAAAATATATTTGGGAAACTGTACTTTGACTTTCAGCAGTGGCAAAATATGGAAAGTCCGGATATTGTATTTGTTTGTACTCCTCCTTTCGCTAGATATGAATATGAAGAAGCACTAATTAAAAAAAATATCAGCTACTTTGTTGAAAAACCGCCGTTAACCACAAACCAAGATATTTTGATTAAATGTCTAAAAAACAATAAAAATATACTTGTGCAAATTGGATATCAATGGCGTTTTTTAAAGTTTAATGACCGCTTGGTTAAATTAATTAACGATGATGAAATTGGATATATTCACGCAATTAGATATTCCACACCACCTTTTCAGGAATGGAAATTAGACTACAAGTTATCTGGTGGAAATTCGTACGAAAAAGCAATGCACTTTATAGACTACTGTGAATATATTTTGAAGAGATCTGTCGAACCTCTTTCTTTTGTTTCTAATAACTCTCAGATAAATAAAGTAATTGAGCCAAACTGCAATTTACCAGACACCGAGACATTGGTTCTCAAGTCAGGTAATTGTATTGGCGTAATTTCAACGGTTTCATATTCTCAAGGTAACGATCTACTGGAAATTAATTTTGTTGGGAAAAATAATATTTACCGAGTATCCACAAAGGTTGATGGGACTACGTTACTAGAAATTATCAATTCAAACAAAATACTAAAAAGCTATAGTGACATTTCAAGCGAATTATATAAAAGAGAAATTAAAGACTTCATAAAGAGATTAAAGTCAAATAAGCCCTACAACAACGATGATTACTACAAAAGTATAGAAACTGCAAAAGAAATATTAATGACTATTAAAAATGGCAAATAGTAATCTCTCAGGAACCATTTCTAGACTTAATTTTAGCGATCTTCCCCAATATATAAAAAGTAAGTTTAGACCTACAACAGAACAAAAAGTCATACTATTATTTATTGATGGGTTTGGTTGGAATTCCTTAAATAAACATATTAGTCAAACACCGTCTCTTGAAAAATTAGTAAGTCGAAGTCAAATTTACAAAAACCAATCGCTTTTTCCTTCATCAACTCCAGCGCATTTATCAACCATTCAAGGTGAGGATGTGTATGAAACAGGGGTAACCGAGTGGCTGTATTTTAAACGTTTTGTAGGAAGAACTATTTGTCCTTTAATGTTCTCTTTCGCAGGAGATTCAACGCCAAACAAACTTAGTTGTAAAGGTATAAAAGGTTCAGATATCTTTTCAATAAAAACAATTTATCAAGAATTGAATAATAAAAATATCCCAAGCAAAGTGTATCTATCTGAAAACTTAATTAATTCAGAATTCTCAAAATCCATGTGTGTTGGTTCTCAGATAAACGGATATTCAAAACCTGAAACAGCAATGACTGACATCACTTCCGACATTATTAATAAAACCACTCCAGGATATTATTTTTTGTATTATGACAAGTTAGATAAAATCTCGCATAAGTACGGTTACGACTCGATAGAGGTTGGACTTGCCTTAGATAACTTATTTTCATTAGTCGAAAATTATATTCTTAAGCCAATTTATGCCAGTCAAAAACCGATTGAACTAATTATATGTTCAGACCACGGACAGATAAATTGTCCCAACACTCTAGATCTCGATGATTATATTTATCAAATACGAAAATACTTTAGAAAGGGTTCAGATAATAACCCATTGATTCCTGGCGGATCAGGAAGAGATGTCTCTCTGTATATTGAACAATCCTATGTGGAACAGGTAAAAAATATATTATTAAAATCATTGACCAATAAAGCAAAGGTTGTCTTAGTTAGCGAATTTATAAAAACAAATCTGATAAACACCAAACAAGTTTCATCTCAATACACCGATAGTCTTGGAGATGTTTTAATACTTGCAGAACCTGGATATCAATTTTGGTGGAAAGAACTTGGAGAAAGCAAAAAGAATTGTGTTGGTAATCATGGGGGATTTGCTGCAGATGAAACTGAAACACCTTTAATTATTTACTCACACAATCCATTATGAGTATTCAAAAACAATTAATTTACCATGATTTAGCCAGATATTATGATTATATTTATCATGAAAAAAATTACTTAGAAGAAGTGGATTTTATCGATAAGGTTATAAATAAATACAAGAAAACAGCAGGAAACCAACTCCTGGATATTGGATGTGCTACAGGAAATCATCTAAAGTATCTTTCCAAAAATTACAATTGCTTTGGTTTAGATAAAAATGATCAACTGCTTGAGGTTGCCAAGAAAAAAAAGGTAAAAGCAGAATTAATTTGCGGGGATATGATTGACTTCAAGATCAATCATAAATTCGACATAATTATTTGTCTTTTTGCCACAATCTCCTACATCACAAAAACAAAGGACTTAGTATTAGCAATAAACAACATTAGTTCCCACTTAAAAAAAGGCGGTATCTTTATTGTCGATCCATGGTTCTCAAAAGATAAATTTCGACCAGGGAATGTGTATTCAACTCATTATGAGGATACTAATCTCCATATAGATAGAATGACTTGTTCCAAGATTAAGGGAAACATTTCTGTGACAGACGAAAACTATTTAATTGGAGAAAAAAATATTGGAGTAAAACATTATGTAGACCGTCACGAATTAATGCTTCTTAATAAAGACACTTTTACTAAAATATTAACCGATGCCGGTTTCAAAGGTATTTTTTTGGAAGAAGGTATGTTGAAAAACAGAGGTCTATTTATTAATACAAAGTTGTAAAAACCAACTTTTCCAAAAAAAGCATCTAAAAATGCTATTTAACTGTAATATCTGGTTTTAAAACTAATTACGGTCTTAATGCTAATTAACAAATTGTTTGAAGATAAAATAAAAAAGTACGACGTCTTAATTTACAATTACAACAATGAGCAACCCCCTTCAAGTAATTTCAGTAATATTAGTTATAAGATGCCAAGGTAAATTTCTCTTGGTCCAAAGATCCGAAAAGGACGATATATTCCCCGGATATTGGCAGAACATGGGAGGGAAAATAGAGGTTGGCGAAACGGTAGAAAACGCAATTACAAGAGAAATGGAGGAAGAAGTGGGCTTGAAACTAGATTCAAATCCAATATTTTTACACAGTTATTCGTGGAAGAAAGATAGCGATTCTCCCACAAAACTCGGTCTAATTTTTCTAATCGAATTAAAAGGTAATATAGAAGATCAAAAAGTAAAACTGTGCGATGAACTAGAGAGATTTGGGTGGTATTCGATAGAAGAAGCAAAAGAAATTAAAACCATTGGGCCCGATAGTCCAACAGGCACGCTAGGGCAGTTGAATAAAACACTTTGTCTATGATTAAAGCAATTAATAATTCCCCCTTAAATAGTACTAACGAGTTGTTCGCCAAGTGTAAGTATTGTGGTTTTGAGATTACCATTAAACATGAAGGTCAGCCCTTTAACACTGATAACAATGGCAATATTCTTCCTGACCAGGATACTGAATTTGAGTGTGATAATTGTGGAAAATCGTTAACAGATTGACAGTCAATTAATCTGCTCTACCTATGTCAATACTGCCTCTACTATCATTAAACACGATATTAACCATAATTCCATCAACATTACCTGTCGAATAACAAAATTCTTTTATTTCTTTTATCGGATTGATTAGTGGTTGATCGGTGAGAACCTTTGATAGTTGCTTTACAAACAGAAACCAATTACCTTTTCTAAATAAATCATTCTCTAAGTTGTGTTTTTTAAAAAGTAAAGTAAGTTCATTTTTAAGTTCAAACATATAAATGAAATCTATGTCTCCGTTTCGTGGAAATGGATCAAGAGAATTACTAATTTTAGTCATAATGTTTTTAATTGCTGGAGTGATTATGTCTTTTTGGGTGTGGACAGTCCAATCAGCATAAAATCTGACTAACTCAAATTTTTCATTACTATCTCCAAAGTCCTTTTCTCGATCAAGTATTTTTCGCAGTTCAACCATTAAATAAACAACACCACTCTCATCTATGATTGCAGTATGTTTCTTAAGGAAATCATTTAGTTTATCAATAATTTCAGTTTCCATTCGTCATTATTTGTTATACATCGTTAAACCAATTTAATTTTTGTTATTTCTACTTTTATACCCATTTTTTTTACAAATTCAGCATGATGCAATAAGTTTATTTTGCTAAAAAATGGGATGATGTCGAGTATTTCGCCAGACTTTTTTGTGCCGATGGCATACGTAAGCTTTATTCCATCAAGTGACACATCAGCGTTTGGCCATTTGTTTCTCAATAATTGTTCATATCTAACCCTATAGTCATCCACGCTCTTTAATAAGTCCACTGAAACGGAACCTTGGGCAAATAAATGACTAAGTGTTGAGGATGCGCTTAATTTTTTAACACAAATTAATCTTTTAGAACCATTATGCTGCAAGTCAGCTATTTCAATTTTGGATTTACTATTAGGAATTTGAAAAAACTCTCTGTCTAAAACGACAAACTCTGGGTCATTTCGATATGTATCGTTATACTTGCCTTCTAAATACTTATTCTCAAATTTCGACCAATCATGAAGTAAAGGTCCAGATGTTTCCACAGCGTTGGTAAGTCTATTGTTTACATCATTCTTATAATTTTCAGAAACTTTAAACCATTTTTTATTTGATAAGATAAATGTTGATCCATCCAGCTCTGTTTCGTACAACAAAAAGCCATATAGAGATTCTGATCCAATATTGGGCCTATTATCTTCATCAAATCCAACAATTCTCGCACCATCTTTATCTTTAATTGTTTCGATATCAATAACTTCAAGAGTGTGAAGTATCTCAGTGAATATTGTTATATCGACTTCTTCAATCTCATAATTTCTTTTATTGGTCCCATACACTTTAAAATAATTACATCTTTCATAATCTATTTGGTCTGGGTAAGCAACAGCAATCTTCCCTGACTCAAAGTCAAAAGTTGATAGACACTGAAGAAGATTCGTATCCAGTTTTCCAATTGTTAATTTGTCTTTAACCGGTTGAATATTATCGATAAAGTCAAAATTTGTTTTATATGTTTCTTCATTATATTTATCTAATAATATTTTACATTTGTTTCCAAGGTCCTTCAGTTCAATCTCACAATTAAGGCTCAAACTGTCCGCACCTGATATTTTCTTTCCAATAGTGTTATCTAAACAATATCCAGACACGATTCTCACCAAGTCTTCATCAAAATTTATTCCGAAATCAAAAACCTCAGTCGAAACATTTGACATTATTCTCTTTTGTTTGGTTCTAACGTCGATATTTTTAGCATCTACAAATCTAATCTGTTTAGGATCAACCGAATTTAAAGTGGTAATTAAGCCGAAATTCAATTCTACTTTATCTTTATTTAGAGCATTAAATCCAAAGCCTCCAGTAACAGCAAAATATCTGTCTTTTGGGGCTGAGGAAATCTTAATTAAAACAACGAACGAATTAACAGTGTTGTTTAGAGAATCAACTGAATAGTCTGTGTATTCTCTAATAAACGGTAACCATTTTGGAGGCTTACTTTTGTTTTCTTCAATAAAAATCTTAAATGAAAAATCAAGTGCATTTGCTTTGTTAGACAGAGGTATTTCCTTGTATCCATCCTCTCCGACCTTACTTAGATTTAGTAGTTCATCAAAAGAGTTAACTTCGGAGTTGTATAAATAAAAGGTTAATTTCTTCATAAATATGTGAGTAAAACTACTTACATTCTACTACAAAATAGATAATTTGACTCCGGTATATAAAAATATATCTTTATAACTCAACTCATGTTCCATTCAAATTATTGAAGCTACTTTTGGTGACTCTTAATTCACCCTTGGATATTTCTCCAAAAACTCCTTATTTTCTTTCATCAAGTATACCGAACAGTAAGTCCACCCTTCTGAACTAACTAATTTTCTAGGATGTAACATGCTTTCTTTTTCCAGTTTTCGTATCGACTGTTTCTTAAGACCATAATGGTACTCAAGGTCAAATTCTTTTAGCCAAGTTTCCTCAAACCTTTCCTCGCTAAAAAGTTTAGGAATAACACCGTCATCAATATTTTTCTTACAGTTAACACACCAACGTGCGTGTGGAAACCACCATGTACTTCCAGTTGGTGTTTGTTGACCACAAATAGTACAGGAATATGAACTACCAGTATCTTCAAGTAAAAACCCATTAGGTTCTTTCAACAATCTTCTTGACCTCATACTCTCAACACCATCAAATTCTCCGTTCAGCCTAGCCAATCCCACAATACTATTTCCAGCATATTTTGCTAATTTTTCGGGATCAAGTTTTTTCTTTTCTTTCTCTTTTTTATATCCAGATATCTCAAGTAAATCTTCATCTTGTTCATACCCTTTTAATTTTCCAGAAATAAAGCCAAGTCGACTTATCAGACTTCCACTTAATAATCTCCAATTCGTTCCATCCAAAGATTTAATAATTAGTTTTTCCAAATCTCTTAAATTTTCTCTTTTGTTCCTCAAATTGTCGCTGTCCTGAAGACTAAAGGGGACAATGACAAACCTATCTATTTCTGGTTTGTCAGTTGAAAACTTAACGTACTTTTCTTTATCCAAAACATCGCTTAGTAATTTTTCTACTTCGACAATACCTATCTTTTTTAAAGTCGTTACTTTTTCAAAGGCCGGATCATCATATTTGCTTTTTTCGTATTCATAAACTTCTTCACCAAATTTAAGAGCGTCAAAAGCATCGACCATCTCCTTTCCCTTTTCGTCTGAATAACAAAATTGTTCCCGATATTTTTCTAATAATTCTTTGTTTCTCTTTTCTCTAGTCTCTTGTTCTTGTTTCCATTTTTTATGGTCACTAACGTCAACATCTTTATAAGAACATTTTGTGCAAGAGTCAACAAAAGTTGTAGTATCAGCTTTCTTATTAATCTTTATCTCCGTTTTCAGTTCACTTTTACATTTTGGACACTTTGGTTTCTCATAAACCCACTCACTCCCATCTTCATTCATTGACCTTCTCTTTTGACATTTAATACACTCGAACATAAACCTCATATATGGTTTTTCTTCGTAAGCATTCTCTAAATCTTTCATAATTACTTTCATTTTGCTTCCGCATTTCAAACACTTTACGTCTTCTGGTTCGGGAGTATTGTCTTGTTTGTCTTGAAGAATTGTATCTTCCTCTATCCACTTTTCGATTGTTTTGTATTTATCTCTAAATCTTAGTTGTATTATATTTTTGAGCATCATACTCAAAACTTTTTCTGTTTCTTCTTCGAACTCTTCATCGTCATATTTTTTGAACTCTTTATTGTTTCGATCTTTTTTAAAAGCATCTTTGATATCCCAGTACCACCTTAAACATTCCTCAATCGTAGATAAATCATGACGGTCAATATATTCTTGTTTATCTTTTAGATAATCCATCCTTGAGTAATATTATAGTTCAAACAGCACTTTACAACAGTAAATAAGTTATCTACTTCTCTACATAGTTACCTACATTTTCGGAGTACTTAGCACCTCCCTTATTCCCAAATAGACCGTTTTGAAATTATGTTTTCAATAATAAATGCCAAACCTAGGAATATGGTCATCTCAAAACCAACTAGAGTATTCAAGAAATAGAGTAAGCCAGCAAGTAAAACAATTTTAATAAATCGGTAAATCCATTTTTTAACCTCTTCTTCCTGTTCTTTTCTTTTAGTTTTGGCAATATTCTTTTTAAGTGTTTCCTTGTCAAGATCGTTCATATTTTTGGTTAAAATTTCTCTTGGTTTAGCTCCGTTAAACGGTCCAATAATTCCGTTTTCTTCTAATTGGTCAAGCAGCCTCGCAGAGTGAGCATAGCCAAGATTGAATTTTCGTTGGATATAGGATGCACTCACCTTTCCAGTCTCAATTACGTATTTAACAACATCATTAAATAACGGGTCGACTTCTGACGAGAGGGGGTCAATAGTATTCATAATTACAGGATATCACTATTCTACCTTAGCTATTAATTTATTCGATTTAGCCTTATAGATTTGTTTATATAACAACTCCGTAAATTCAACTGCAAAATCTAAGTCATTTTTAAAGTTGGCGCTAACTGAAATATAATTTGACCCTTTGTCCACTTTGTAAACCTTAAATCCTCTGTAATCAGGAATTTCGTTATTAACAAACCCCATTTCACTTAATAACCCTACTATTGGCAAAAAGAAATTTTTTAGCTTGTTCACTTTATTAGCGTAAAAATCACATTTCAATGCATGGTCACCAGTCCAAAATTGGATAAACTTATTACTTTCACCTTTGGGGAAAAATATAATAAAGTTACAACCCTCCAACGCTTCGGTTAACGCCAATCGAATAAATTCTTTTCTATTGTTATTTTTGGCGTGTGCATTTATCTTTCTTCGTATAGCCTCAACAAAGTCTTCATGATCAATGCTGGTGATTTGAAATTTTCCATTAACAAAACCATAGGTTATATGTTTTTTTCTAAAGTTTCCAAAATAGAAATAATTTTTTATTTTGTAATAAATTATAAGTACAAATTTAATAATTTTGGCTCTAATTCTAAAAAAATGATAATCAAATATTGACAAGTTAGGCATATTTTATGATCTTTCACATTATCTAAGCCAGTGACTTCGAATATACTCATTAGCTTCCCTGATACTTAATGGTTGAGAAGAAGCCGATGATCTTATATAAAACTCTTCTTTACCATCCTTATTTTTCACATAAACAGGGTTTGGATTTTTTTCGACATCAACCAAGCAGATTTGATCACCATTTATTTTTACTACATTAACATTAATAAACTGGTGATTTTCTTTGCCTAAATAATCATTAATTACTTGAGTTAGTTGTAGTAAAAAACCATCTGTGTTTTGGTTTTTTAAAGTACTGATATCACTATTAATTCCAAGTATTTCACCGGAATCTTTTACTCCAATTAGTAGCTTTCCACCTTTAGAATTCATAAAAGCTGATATGGTTTTAGCTATTACAAACTCTAATTCTTTGTTTACCGTACTTTTTTTGTAATCCCACCGAAGAGAAGATTTAAACTCCAAGGTTCCACTCTCTCCTTTATTCAATAAGTCTAGAATTTCTGCTTCGGAAAGTAGTTCTTCATTGCTATCATTAAAATTATTTTTTAAAGTATCAAGCAAAATATCTAAACAATAGACCGAGCTTTTATAATCTTCTGATACTGCTGCAGTTAGCACGTTTACCTGATTTTTCGCATTAATATCAATTAGTTTATTGGCGCCAAGTAGACTATTTAAATCATCTTCAACATCTCTTAACAATCCAACCAACTGAGATCTGATCTCTTTGGCTTCACTAGAATAGAACAATATTTCGTTATCTTTTATAAATTCCAAGTAGTTTTTAGCTTGTTTCAAAAATTGAATTACTGCTCTTATGTTTTTCATGATTTTATTAGTTAATTACGTGTTCGAGTTTAATTGCATGATTCGCCAGTTCTGTTAATAACCCATTTTTTCTCATGGCAAATTCCATATCTCCAACGATTATCAATTTTTGTTTCGCTCTTGTTATGGCTACGTTTAAAAGATTCTTGTTCCCATTCACAAAATTAATTGTTCCTTCTGGCATATCATCCGAAACAACCGGAGAAAATATGATCACATCTTTTTCGTCACCTTGGAATGAGTGGGCGGTTCCAACTATTAGATTAACTCTTTTAAGCTCATCAGCAGTCATATCTTTCAACATAGACAGAACTTTTTCCTTAATTATTGATGCTTGTTTTCTAAATGGAGAAATAATTCCATATGACAGTTCATTACCATATTTTTTAATAATATCTGCCATAAGTTCTGCCACTTTAGTTGCTTCGGCTAAATTATAGATATTCCCCGCTCCTGCTCGTTTACCATTCCCTTTTAGATTGAGCCAAAATAGTCCTGGATCTTCGATAACAAATTTAGAAGTATCGGTTAATATATCTAATGCTTCACCATAGAATTCTTCGTTAGAAAAACCAATGATTTCAGAGTGCGAACGATAATGACCTTTTAAAATTAAGGCTTTTTTATCATTAAGAGAGTATTGCCTATCGGTAATTTTAAAAAGCGACTGGTTTACGTAGGAATAAATATCAAAGTCTAAATTGACCTTTGAATCGTCAAAGTAGTTTTTATCTTTTCTCTGTGGAATAGTTGATATGTGTGTTAACTGTTTATCATCTCCAATAATCATCATTCTTTTTGCTCTAAACAATAGTGGAATAGATGAGGGAATATCGCATTGAGAAGCTTCGTCAATAACAACCAAATCAAATAATCCTCCACTAAGAGGCATTGAGTCTTTGGCTGAAAGATTAGTTACTCCCCAGACAGGTAGTATCTCAATTAGTTTTGTCATTAATGCCATTGATCTTTCTTTTAAACGATAAAACTCGCTTCCCAAGCGCACATTTGAATTCAATCTTTGCTGCACCTTGATAAAATCTTGAAGCGCGACAGCCTGTGACGGGTTTGATGATTCTAGGTTGTATAGCCACTTGTCTTCGTACAACGATAATGAAATTTCATATAAATATTTATTACATTCGATTAGCTTTGATCGAAGTTCCTTTAACAGTGGAATTTTATTCAAATCCTTAGTAGTGGTCCTCAGTTCTACAATATTTTTCTTGTAATCGGCGAAATGAGCCAAATCATTTATAATTTGTTCAATTTTCCCAAAATACTTTACTTCTATAAAACCAAAGCCGTTATCTTTTAAATACCCATAGAAGTTTTCAATAAACTTATCTTTTGTTTTGGTTTTGGACACCCAATCATTTATCGTTTCAAAAAAGGTTTTTTTATCAGCTGATAATCTGTTAAATTTAACCGTTAATAATTTCAATTTTTCATTTTTTGGAATTGTTAAATCGCAATTATCTTTAAACCAGGAATGAGTATTTTCTAGTGTGGTGATCTTCTTTTTTATTAAAGTTAAGTTTTTCTTTATCTCAATTCTTTCGGCTATTTTTTTATGTAAGTCTTCAATGGTATGAATCGATTCAATGGCAGATTTTTTATATTCTATAAATTTGTTACTATTTTTCCCATATTTAATTTTTTCCGCTTTTCTTGCCAAAGTACTGAAAGCTTCTTCGCGAGACTCTCTATTTCCTGTTCTAATCACGTAAGATTCACTGGTTAGTTTGTCTAGCCTCTCGTAAACCACATTTACTGCTTTGTTGTTATTGCTAGCAAACAAAACGCTTTTATCATTAACCAAAGCATTTATTATTAGATTTACCAATACCTGAGACTTACCGGTTCCCGGAGGTCCAGTTACAACCGTGAAACTCTCAGTCAATCCCTTCTTAATCGATTCTTTCTGGTCGTCGTTCAATGGCAGAACGCTAAACACAAAAGGTAATCCTTCTTCGGTTTTTTCGATAGTATCACCAAATAAATATCTTAGGGAAGTTTTATCTAGCTGGTTATAGTAAAAGGGTTTTTTAAGCTCATTTAACTCCTGAATCAATCCTTTTTTGAAAGTGTTACCTTCACCCCAATATAAAAGTGACTGATTGATAACTCTTTCTGACCCTAATTTCGTTAAATCAACTGTCTCGAGGGAATTTGTATCAATATCTCCTTTCTCCTCAAATCTTGTTTGCTTAAAAGCAAGATTTAACATTGCAATAAACCTATCGTTTTTGGGAATTTTTTGATCTTGCTCTCTCTGAATTGAGTCTATCTCGTTTAGTTTTTGATAAATTTCTTCGTGAACCATGTCGTCTTTCAACAAAAGAGAGTAACTAAATTCTGGGAGTATATTGCTGCAATTTAATGTTAAAGTTTTATTCTTTTCGTCAATATCAAAAGCAACCTCTGTTGTAAATGCAGGAACAATTGAACCATCTGGAAAACTTACAAATGGGTATGCATAATATAGTTTGTTCGACCTACCTTCAAAAAAAGTCTTTTTTAAGAAACGATTAACTCTTTCAGTTAGTGGAATGGTTACTTCCTTGTTTCCTTTAGAGAACAAATTTTCTTCTTTTAAGAAATTTGTTTCAAAAACATAACCTTCGCTTTTTATATCAAACGTCGATTGGGAAGCGACTTCTTTTTCAAGACAAGTAATATAATAGGTTAGTAAATTTTGCCAATCTTGCAAATTAATCATGTGTTTATGCTATTTTACATCCTAAGGTAACAATAATCACTATTATCGGACATAAAAAAGTTCATTCCCTTCTAGCTCAATAGTGATAAGCTATTGTAGTTTTTTATTTTGAGTATTAACTTCAAAAGCTTTTGCTACACTTGGGCTGTTAGCAGTTAATCTTTTTATTGTTAGTTCTGAAGCTTTATTGTTTGCGAACCTTAGGTTGTTATCTGATTTAAGCAAGTTCTCCTTTACTAAGGTGAGGTGTTTTATTGTTTTATCAATTTCTTCGATAGCATCTTTGAACTGTTTGGAAGCCAAATTATAGTTTCTACCAAAGGCATCTTTAAATGCATTCATGTTGGCTTCAAAATTAGTCACATCAATGTTTTGATTCTTAAGAGTATAAATGGTTTTTCTCAATTCCTGAGATTTTAGATTTCCTTGTCGCAAAAAGCCGATAATGGTTATGAAGTGTTGGGGTCGGATAGCGTACATGTTGGGATAATCGGAAACAGAAACTATATCGTCATAGTATTCATTGTCCTTTTCGAGAAGACTAACCAAAATCGCATATTCACAATTTTTCTCACATCTATCTTTATCTAATTCTTTAAAAAAGTCTTTATTCTTTTTCTTGGTAGTAGTCGTGTCGTCTTCATTTTTCATCTCAAACATGATGGATAAAATTTCGTTACCATCGTCATCAACCTCTCGGTAAACATAGTCACCTTTAGACCCGGAGTCTGATACCTGATTGTCTTTGCCAAATCTAGCTTTAGGAAAAGCTAACGGTCGAAGTTTGTTAAACTCGTTTTCACAATGGACCTCTAATGATTCACCAATCATTTTAGTGCTCATTCTTGAGCGCATTTCTTTTAACGATACTAAAGCAGTTTCACTTGCCGTAAGTTTGTCTTTATATATTTGCTCACTTAGCTCTTTTTGATGTTTTACCTCTTGAACTTCGGTATCTTTTTCAGTTATCTTTTGTCGGTACTCATCTTCCAAAGATTTTTTATCTTCTAAGGCCTTAAGCTTGGTATCGGACTCAACTTGTTTGGCAATGTTTTCGACTTTGGAATTTAAGGCTGCAATTTCTTGGTCTTTTTTCGCAAGTGCTTCTTTCGCCCTATTAATAATATCTTTCTCTTTAATTTCAGCTTTAAGCTCCAGTTCTTTTTCTATATTCTGCTTCGCCGACTCAAGCTGAACTTTAAAATCTTCGTTTCTTATGGACTTAATAAGACTATCGATAGTTGTCTTATCAATATCGGTATCGTGTATTGATTTGAGATCAATTAAATCACCCTTTTGAGCATCCTCAAGCAGAACCAATGTATTTTCGTCTTGAATGGAAACTTTAAGTTTTTTCATATCTGTTATTAAAAATTCTTAACAATTATATCTACTAATCTATTCATCAGTTTAGGAAAATCGTCAAAAGCAACCTTGCCTTTGTAATCCCTCAATAACAGCACTTGTAATTGTTGTTTAACACCCTTAATAAATTCCTCTTTTTTAGCTGTTTCCTGCCAACCAGAATCTAAAATGCTTCTTAGATTCCTAGTTAAATCTTGGACAAAAGAAATTACGTTTTTGTCATCGCTAGATTCAGCATATTCTTTGGTGATCAAAAATAAACCGTATTCCTTTAGATCTAGTCCAATTTTTTTGGCCTCATCACCTCGGTTCTTCATATCCTCTAAAAGTTCTTGATATTTCTTAATCCGATCAGATAGGTCGATTTGATGTTTTTCAAATTCCTTTTGGATGGTTAATAGTTTTTGACTGAATTTGATGAAAGTGTAATCACTATCAATATTGGCCTTAATTTCATTCCTGATGATTTTTAATAACATTTCCGCCTTCTCTTCCGGTTCCGCCTTTCTAAGTTTGTCGATAGTGTAAATATCGTTAATTCTCATCTCTCTGAAGTTTTTAGTAATACCTTCAAAATCAATTTTTTCCTGAATTATTGTTTTTACTTTTTCCCCATACTCAGCCAAGGCATTTTTGTCATCGTTTTCGCTCGAATACTCTTTTCTAAAAGCCAAGTAGAAACAAGTAATCCATTCAAATTTCCTTAAGTAGGGGAGTAAAAATGGGTCGGGAGATAATATTTCAAATAAAAGTTTCAATCGGGAGTATTTATCGGTAAAGTAGTTCTGTTTTTTACTGTTGTCAATAAATATTTTTAAGCATCTTCGCAAATTATCAATTGAAGGGTCTTCGATATTAACTCCCACAAAGATTTCCATTATCTCACCTATATTTTTTTCAAATTCCTTTTTAAACTTATCGATATCAAACATGGCGCTAGCCACGATACTTTCATCGAAATCTAAGGCCTTATATAAATTATTTGTTATCCCAAAGTAGTCGATAATTCGACCACAACCTTTGTTTGGATAAACTCGATTAGTTCTGGCAATTGCCTGAAGTAAGTTGTGATCTCGAAGTGGTTTATCTAAATACATGGCTTGCTCAATTGGAGCATCAAACCCAGTTAACAGCATGTCGCATACCAATAAGAGCTTTGGTAAACCTTCTTTTTTCTTAAAGTTTTCGATAATTGTTTCTCTTTGTTTTTTATTAGTGTTGTATTTCTCTAAGGTGTCTGAATCTGAATTTGGATCACCTGAAGAATAAACAACTTCCGTCCATTCTTTGGGAAGTAGTTGATCAAATATTTCTTTATACTTTGCTGTCGCCTCTCGGTCATAGCAAACCACTTGAGCCTTAAAACCATTAGGCTCGATATGGGTTCTAAAATGCTCGACAACATCCTGAGCTACAGCCTTCATTCTTTTATCCAACTTAATCAATGCTTCCATTCGACCATATTTTTTAGTTAAGGCTTCTTTTTGTTCCTTTGACAGGTCTCCAGTTAGTTCTTCAAACTGTTGATCAACTTTTTCTTCATCGATCGAAAATTTTGATAATCTCGCTTCATAAGCCACTGGTAGAGTCGCTCCATCATCAATTGCCTGTTGGATAGAGTAGTAATCTAAATACCTTTCACCTTCCTGTCCAAAATTTCGATGGGTATTTAGAGTTCGCTTATCAATTGGGGTTCCTGTAAAACCAAAGAAAAAAGCTTCTTTCATTGAACTTCGAAGCTTGATGGCAGCCACACCCTCGTTGTCACGATGAGCCTCGTCAGACAAAACAATCACATTGCCGTTAAAGCTCTCAGTATTTTTATCAAGTTCGTTAAATTTTTGAATTGTCGAAATAAAAATGCCCCTCTCAGGAGATTTAATTATCTTTTCCAATTCTCTTCTCGAGGTTACTCGTACGACATTTTTTCCACCACAATTCATAAAAGTGTCAAAAATCTGATCGTCAAGATCTATTCTGTCCACTAAAATAAACACTTTGGGATTTTTGAGATCTTTATCAAATCTCAGTTTCCAAGCGGTGAAATACATAGTCAAACTTTTGCCTGATCCTTGAGTGTGCCAAACTAATCCACGTTTCTTTTCCTTACCACGGACTCTATCTACGATTTTATTAGTTGCTCTTATTTGTTGATATCGACCAATCTTTTTAATATTTTGCTCTTTTTCTTTTTCAAAGACAATAAAGTTTCCGATAATGTCTAAAAGATTCTGTTTAGACAATAAGGCTTTCAAGGTAACTTCCAATTCTTCATCCCTTTCTTTAGGAAATTCCTCTTTCCATTGTAGGTAGTACTGAGCTGGGGTATAAGTTGCACCGTAAACAGTTTTCAATCCATCAGTCGCAATATTAAAACAATTGGGCCAGAAGAGTTTGATGGCGTTTCTCTCGTATCTTTTTATTTGTCCAATAGCTTTGCTGTAATCAACCATTTCCGAAGCAGTTGGACTTTTAGCCTCAATATCAACAACAGGGATTCCGTTTAAGAAAGCCATTATGTCTGGTCTGATATTTTCCAAGTTACCCTCAAAATAAAATTGGTTAGTAACGACAAAATGATTATTGTCGATATTGTCATAATCGACAATCAAGTAATCGCGCATTTTACCCGTTTTTGGGTCTTTTAAATTAACGCCACTTCTCAGTAAATTTAAAAACTCTTCGTTGGTATCAATCTTTTTAATTTCCCGAATTATGCTTTGCACCTCGTCGTCATCACTTATATTATTTATCCGTTTTATAGATTCAAGCAATTCAGGGACAATCAAATATTCACTTTCAAACTCTCTCATCTTGGCAAATTCATCAGGCTTTATATAATCAAATCCCAACGTTTCGGAAATATATTTAATGACATGATTCTCGACTGTGTATTGTTCGTTAAATTTCATAATTATTTTTGGTGTAAATTCCAAATGTAAATAGTAGTGTGTAGGACATATTCAGCCTCTTCCTTTGAGGGTACTTTGCCTGTTCCAGCTGTATGCATTCCCCTAAATTGAGCAATATTATCAATTAATAAAAGGATAATTCCTTTGTCTGTAACAACAGTTTCTCCTTTATATTTCAATTTTGTCACTGCTGTTTTTAAGTTTCCAATTAGTTTTCCTAACTGTGGCCTACTGTTTCCAGGTTCGTATATGTTTCTTAATAATTCTTCCAGAAAATTCTGACATTTTACAACTACTTTTTCGTAATCAGGGTTTCTTGAATAGCATAGCAACCACGCATCATTTAATAGATCATTTTCACTTAGAGCTTTTGATACTTGTTCTTTTACGACTTTTGGTACTCTCTCTGTGAGATCATACACTCCCTTGTCATATTCACTTGCGTCTTTTTTTGTAAGAGTGACCTCATATCCAGAACCACCTTTTGATAGTATGTATTCAAGCTCACCAGCATCATCGCCGTTTGCAAAGTTCTGAAGACAAAACGCAATAAAGTTCGAAGTTCTGTCAGAGTTCGAATATATAAAACTAAATGCTTCGCCCCAATATTGTGGAAATACTTCTCTAAATTCAATGCGTAAAATATTTAAAAAACCCAATTTTATGTATCTTTTATTGTTGCCGAGATAACTATCTTCCGTTTCAACGACATTAGCTCTACCAAGTACCCCCCAAAGCCATTTCTCGATTGAGCTTAACATATAATCTGGATATTCTTTGATTAATGTTTCCGCGCTAAAAATATATTTTTTACCAATGGGTATAAAGTTAATCATGCAGTCACCTCCACTTTTTGGCTAAAAATATCATTCATAAGCCCACTTTTTATTTTTATTAGCTCTTCCCTATACTTATTTTCGACGTCTAGCTTTGAGTCTAATGAACCCATGACATTGCATATCTCCCTTTGTTTCTCAATTGAAGGTACAGGAATGATCTTCTTTAAAAGAATGGAGTTATACAACCTCTTAATTGTGCTCCCTTCAGTTTGCCATCTTATCGTATCGTATAAATAAAAAAGAAAGTCGTTTAAAACTTTACCCTCATCATGCTCTAGCCAAATAATATTCGAATCTTGAAAATATGCTGGTCTACCATCATATTTTACCTTGCGGCCAATAGTGCCAGAAGCTGATAAAAGTACATCACCAATTTTTGGAAAAGGGTACTTCTTGTGGTAAGTATCATATAATATTTGAGATATAAAAGAATCTGGCTCTTTTCCGAAAGTACCAATTTTGTAGAAAGGAATATCGCCTGTCTCTGAAGTTTCATTTTTAAAAATTCTTTTACACATAGACACTTTACCAATATCTCCTAAGGCTAAATATCTCACATGATCATCATTTCCAAAACTAAGAATGCCTTGCATTATTCCCTCTTTCAGTTTTTGTGTTTTTTCAATTATCTGATCAGTTTTATGAATGGTTTCGTCTATAGTAGACAAAATTGAAGCAATTTTTTGCTGAATGCTTTTTTGAGGAACTGAAATAGTGATTTTTTCTAAATTACTTTTCCCCACTTCAGCGAAAGTTGACCCACTACCAACTTTCTTAATAGAATCAATCACTTCATTTAGTGAATAGTATAAAAATTCTGTATCAATAGAATTGTCACAAACAAATGATTTGCAACCTTGATTTGTCGCTACTGGTTTCTTATTGATTGCAAAGTAACCGATAGGAGCCCTTGAAGACATTATTAGTGAATTAACTGGCAATAATTCTGCAGAACAATTCTTTAATCCCAGCTTTGTAATATTTCTATTTCCGTTACTAATATATTTATCTTTTAGCTTTGATAAATCATAGGGAGTTACCCAACCAATTTCACCGCTCCAATATAGAGGCTCTGATGTCTTTGGAGTCGAACCAGAAACAATTTTACATATTTCACCTAGTCTTACTTTGCGCCAATTATTGGAAAGATCTCGTTTTATCGTCATATTAGTGATGCTTTAAAAATTGATCCTAGCTCTGTCTTGAGTAGACTTTCAACAGTAATATTATTTTGAATATTAAAATTAAATGTAACGTTAAACTCTCTTTTTTCTTCTTGACCCCTTTCAATCCCTTCTATCAAATCAATTCCTCTTGCGGTAACTTTAATTTGGTGGATATGTGAACCTGCTGTACTTTTTGATTCATTGTAAGTAATAAAATATGATTCACTTAAATAAGCTAATGCATTGAACATATCCACATCTGTATATTCAGCAAATTTCTCGTTATTAAAAAATGTTTTATCTCGTCCAGAAATCTCCATTCCATCTAAAGTGTTTTTGGGAGTTCTTTTAAAAGAAAAACCCAAAATTTCCATACTCAGATCAGTTATATTTTTCCTTTGCAAAAAGTAAAAATATAAAAGTATTTCGCCTGCAATCGTTTTAATCGGTTTGAATTGTAATTTATTCATACCCAAGTTCCTTTAAAAAGCCACCAACCTTTTTGTTAATTTCCTCTCTTTCTTTCTCTAATTGTTTTAATTCATCCCAAACTTTTTTTACATCTATTTCTTCTTTTGCTTCATTTGAATCAATATACCTAGTCACATTTAGATTAAATTCATTTTCTTCAAGTTTGTTTGTGTCAACCACTACAGCATATTTGTCTGTGTCTTGGTATTGATCGTAAGTTTTAATTATTTTTTCAATATCCTGTTTACGAAGGTTATTTTGATTTTTGCCTTCGGAGTATTCTTTTGAGGCATCGATTATCAAAATCTTATTTTTCCTTTCTTCTGGTTTATTTTTATTCAGTATCCAGATTGCCGCAGGAATCCCAGTTCCATAAAATAATTTTGCTGGTAATGAAATAATGGCATCAATTAAATCATTTTTAATTAATTGCTCTCTAATCCGACCCTCAGCGCCACCTCTAAACAAAACTCCGTGAGGGAGAACAACTCCGGCTCGGCCATTTGAATTTAATGTTTTAACTATATGAAGTAAAAAGGCGAAGTCAGCGTTCTTTTGTGGTGGAAGTTCATAGTCATCAATTCGTCCATACTTATCATTCCTAAAAGTTTCAAATTCCCAATCCTTAATCGAGTATGGAGGATTAGCCACCACAATATCAAAAGTCTGTAAACCACCCATCGTGTTTAAGAATTGTGGATTTGCCAACGTATCACCTCTGCGGATATCGGCACTATCAAGTCCATGGATAAACATATTGATTCGGGCAATGGCAAAAGTGCTGATATTTATTTCTTGTCCGTATAGATATAGTGACCGAGCAACTTGGTCTCCAGCTTTATCCTTTAAATAATTAAAGGCTTCGAGTAAAAATCCACCAGATCCAACAGTTGGGTCGCAAATATGGTCTTTTTGGTGAGGCTTAACGATTCCAATGATAATTCGTTCAACTTCTCGCGGAGTGTAAAATTCGCCGCCTTTCTTTCCTGCGTCTGCCGCAAATTCTTTTATCAGATACTCGTATGCATCGCCCAACAAATCAGAACTAATATAGTTGGAACTAAAGTTGTATTGAGAAAAGTGGTTGATTAGCTTTTGGAGGGTTTCGTTGGGAAACCGGTCTTTATTAGCAAAATCCAAATCATCAAAAATTTTATCCAACTTCGGACTATTAACGTTTGTAACCTTGTCAAATATTTCGTTTAATTTCTGCCCAATGTTTTCTGATGTTTCGGCGATCACCGACCAATTACAATCCTTGGGAACTTGGAATCGATGATTATAATCTGCCTCTGCCAAGGAAACATCTTTGAATTCTTCCAAAATTTTCTTATATTCTTCATCCCAAACGTCGCTAATTCTTTTATAAAAAAGTAAGCCAAAAATATATTTTTTATAGTCAGAGCTGTCGATCTTCCCTCTCAAAATATCAGCACTCTTCCAAAGAAATTGTTCAAGTTGTTGAAGAGTTAATTTACTACCCATTTTGGAAACTATAGTTTCAATGTCTTGTTTACGATACTTTCTATCTTTTCTTGGACCAACACGTAGGGGGACTAACTCGCCACTCTTCTCCCAATTTCTTAACGTATCAGGGTGAATCTTAAAAAGATCAGACACTTGTCCGATTGTTAGCAAATCATCCATGGTCTCAAGTTGTTTTTTAATCAAGTCAGTCATAAAGGTAATATATACCTTAATAATGAAAAAAGCAAATAAGATAAATTATTCAAAATATAACGCAAAGACAGGACAATATATATGAACAGAACAATAACTTGACTTCATAGGTATTCATAGGTTAAAAACAATATTTGGCTAGGTTTTACCCCTATTGTCAATACCGTTGACAACCCTATTGTCAATAGGGTTAGACGTAAAGATGTGGAAAATAAGTGCTTGACAGTGACCCTATTGAGAAGGTTAAACTAATAAAAATAAAGAGCGACTCGCGAATATACGATGCGGGCGTCGGGGGGAACACACCATTAGTGATTCTACTGACGACCGCTTTTTTATTGGAAAAAATATGAAAAATATGAAAGATGATCTAAAAATCGAGCAAGTTAATATTACCGAACTCCGACACCCTGAAGTAAACCCACGCAAGTGGAGTAAAGACCAAACTGTACAGCTCAAAGAGAGCATAAAACGGTTTGGGATTTGTGACCCACTGATCGTCAACTCTGCTAAGAACCGAAAGGGAATAATCATCGGTGGTAACTTTAGATTTGAAGTTATAAAACAACTCGGGTTCACCGAAGTCCCAGTTGTCTATGTAAATATTCCCGACATTGAAAGAGAGAAAGAGCTTAATCTTCGTCTTAATAAAAATACTGGAGAATTCGATCTGAAATTACTATCAGAGTTTGACGAAGAAATTTTAAAAGGTGTCGGTTTTACATCGGAAGAGCTTGACAGTATATTTGAAATTGAAGATACTCCCGAGGATTTTGATATGAAAAGAGAGTTAGCCAAGTTAAATATCCAAAATATTGAAATGCAAACGGGTGAAGTGTGGAAATTAGGTGAATCAAAACTATTAGTAGGCGACTCAACGAAGTCTGAGGATATTTTGAAATTAATGGGGGACGAGAAAGCGGACATGTGTTTCACAGATCCACCTTATATCCTCGATTATCTAAGAGGAAAAAGAAAAGGAAATCCAACCGATGGCTTTGGTCAAAAAAAGAATCGTAGATACATCGGCACCGATTCACTCCCCGACAATTTTACTGAATTATGGATGGCCAATATCGCCAAAATCCAAAAAGATAATTTCTCTATTATCGTCTACGAAAATTGGAAGAATATTCGCACTATTTGGGATGCAATGGAGCAGTACTGGCGAGTAAAAAATATGATCGTTTGGCATTTACCTAACCGTACTCAAGGGTTTTCTGCTAAGTACAAATTTTTCTCTAAACACGATATTGCCATGGTAGGTGCTTCGCCAAATGTTGATATTGAATTCAACGATGAGGTCGAGAAAGATGGACTTCAAGAGGAATATGAGACAGCTCTGTTTGCCATTAAAGGTAGACCTCAGTGGGAGGGTTATCAAAAAGGAAAAAAGGTTCAGCCGACTGACTTTATAGAATATAAAGCATCTGATGAAAAGAGCTCAGGCCAAGGTGTCATTTTTGGCACCAAGCCAACTGAGATTTTAATTCCTTACATCAAAGTATTAACCAAAAGGGGAGATTTGATCATCGAACCATTCGGAGGTAGCGGAAGCACGCTAATTGCCGCTACCAAAATGAAACGGCGTTGTTACATCATGGAAAAATGCCCCACCTACGCTGAGGTAATTAAAAAGCGTTGGGAAAAACTTACAGGGTTAAAAGGGATAAAAGTATGAAAAATAAGGACAAGTTAATTGAGTGCTTGAAAACCACCCCAATAATCCAAGTCGCTTGCCAAAAGATAGGAATTAGCCGTGCAACTTACTATCGGTGGCGGATTGAAGACCTAGATTTTAAAAAGCGATCTGGTAAAGCTTTAAAAATCGGGTGCAATTTTATAAATGATCTCGCCGAGTCACAGTTAATTAGTCTAATTAAAGACAAAAACATTACCGGGATAATATATTGGCTAAATCACCGACACCCAGCGTATTCTGATCAACAATTATCTTTAAGCAAAATTGATCAACAACTACTTTTAAATGCAATAGTTGCTAATGATACTAAGCCTGCATATCAAATGCTGGCGACTAACGTTGTTAACGGAAAAATTACTCGACCCTTCTTTAACTCATTTAGTTCGATCATAAATCGAATATCCAAATCATATGATAATAATGGCGCAAATGAAAAAATCGATCTTCTTTACAAGTTATTTACCAGACAAAAAAGAAGATGACCAATTTTAGTCAGATAAAAAGAATTTCAAAGTTAAGGCCATTGTCGGCCAAAGAAAAGGCTGTGTTGTGTTTTTGGAATGTGGCGGAAGGCAGGTTTATAAATAACAGCCCATCAGTAAAGCTGTCGGAGATCTTGTCAAGTTATCAGGAGGTGTATCACGAGAGTGAGATTGCTGAAATAATCACACCAATGAAATCTGACGAGGAATATCATGATTTTGAACGTTGGTTGCACCTCATTAACATGACTTTAGACTACGATTTAACTAGTCAAATATTTATAAACAAAGCTTTTGGATTAATAAATGAAAAGTCTTTTGCTTTCTATAAAGGAATACACCAAGACCAGAATCAAGATATTTACTCAATTATTCTTGACAAAATGGTCACGATTCAGGAGATTGATGACGAAATCACAATAGCTCTATTTATGTTTTATCGATTTGTTATTAGTATCTTGGTGAACCATATTTTGTTATCCAACGCTTTTTCACTCGAGAAAGATATGCATTGTATTAAATCGTTAATACATTTAACTAATATTAGAAAACAAATCGATATACAAGATATGAGAACAAATTTATTAACTAATTTGATGCAATTTTTTCAAGAGGAAAAATTGTCCATTATAATGGATCATCTAGCTTATGTATCAGACAAAAGCCCGAGTGAGGTGTGGTGGATACTTAACAATGATATCCCAAGAGATCGACTAGTTGATCTAGTCACGGAATGTTTTGAGCAATATTATCCAACCAAACCTGTTGGAAAATCGCATGAAAATGAAATATTCTCAGAACTTAAAGAGCTCACTCAAAGTGATATCTAGTGCTTTGGCAATTTTTTCTAAGATCTCCAATGAGGGTGAGTTTCTTCCTTGTTCTACATAGCCAACATAAACTCTACTGACACCAACTTTTTCAGCAAGATCTTCTTGGGTTAGTCCTTTGTCATTTCTTAGTTTTTTTATTTTCTTACAAATGACTTTTGTCAATTTTGCATTGCTTCTCATACCCGAAAGTATGTTTAAGGAGGCCAGACAACTCTACTAAGCCAGACTTAGCAAATAGGCACATCATAGCCTTGACTTTGTGCTAACTCACAGTTAGCATTGTGTTGAACCGATAATAATTAATAAAACGATGAATTTAAAACCAAAGTACGCGGTAAAGTACATTACAGGAGCGGTAGAAATCAAGAAACCAACTGATAGCTATCTGCTAAGTATCGAAGAGAATGGTATCAGGTTGTGGAGAATGCTATCACCGACAGTAAATGTTAATTGGAAAGATATCCAAAAGATAACTGCCGAAACTCAAAGCTCAGTATCAAAAACAATTTCATCAACCACTTCTGGTGCAGCTGCTGGATTAATACTATTTGGTCCACTTGGCGCACTAATTGGCGCCGGAATAGGTGCTAAGTCAAACGACCCTTCATTCTTATCAATCGTCTTTCAAGACGCTGACAAAACCGAAAACACTTTGGTATTGCAAACTAAACAAGCTCACGAAATTGCCAGTATCTTTAATACTGAACGCACCCAATACTACAAGTTAAATAAAATTCAATTACCAAAAAGCGGTAACGAACACGAAAAATCTTTAAGCAACTTAGATGAACTCGAAAAATTATCAAAACTTAGAGATAAAAACATAATTACATCTGAGGAATTCGACCAAAAGAAGAAACAACTTTTAGGTCTCTAAACAAAACGAAATCTAAGGCATAAACATGTATCCATATTCATCACTTGGACCAAAATAGTGTCCTTTATTTAGTAGAGTATCTGCTATTTCCCACGCTGTCATGTTTTCTGAAATCCTATAACTGGCAACAATGTCAATTGACCCGTTTTTACCAACTGACAACGATCCTGGATTCCCCGGAGTAGTATCTTTAGTATTTTTCAAAGCATACATTAATGCCTTATCACTTCGAATGAATCCATAATAGTTGAGGTTGCTAATGATTGCATTAAGTGTAGAGTCTTTGCCAGGTCGAAAATCTACCGTTTCACTTTGTTTTTGTCTTTCCAAATCACTTTGAGTAAATCTAAGCTTTTCAACAAAATAGTCCTCAACTTTTTTAGGCGAATTCCAACTTTTTCCCGGTGCTTTGAAATCATCGCTAGGAATTCTGTTTTGTAAGAAGATAAGTCCTATAGACCCAAATAGTAAGATAACTAAAAATATGAAGATAACAGTTTTGCTAAATTTCATACTTAATTTTTTATACAATACTTTTCTAATAATCGATCGTATGTTGATTTTATCTCTTCGTCCTTTTTAACAGCGTTAGCTATGGCATCATCTAATGACCCCTTTGTAGGCACAACTCGGTTTTGGTCGTTATCTCTCCTCCAGTTTTGGCATTCAACCGATTCAGGTTTGTATTTTCTACCCGACCAATTAATTTTGGCGTCAGAATGACAATCTTGATCCATTCGCTCCTTATAAACATCGTTTTCAATATTTCTTATTTCATCATACAAACTTTTTAATTGATTTCCTGTGCAGATTACCATCCCATTTTTACTTGGCATCCCATATTGTTTTTTTAGATCCAGAGCTAAACGGGGGATGGGTAAAGTTCTATATTTTTGGTAATACTCTTCTTCGTATTTATTTAATTGTGCTTTGTCGTTCAATACTTGATTTATAAGCCCCTTGTCCGTGATTCCAAAAAATTTGCCTAATATCTCTTCATTAATGACCGATTTCGGTTTAGCTATGGTCGGTTTTATGATGACAGTAGGTTTTACTGTAGAAGTCGGTTCCTTATCTATACCTGTCGGGATATTGCTTGGAATCTGAATTATTGTCGGGGTTGGATATACTTTAATCTCAGGTGTGTTTTGACCAATGCCGAATAAACTTGAGAATGCCAAAAATATCGATGCAAAAAAGGCTTTCATGGCGTATTTTACCACTAATTCATGTAGCTAGACATCCATAAACCATGCGGTACAGTCATACCAATGGATAAACCAAAGAGTGGAAAGATACGAGAAAACGAACAAATAAAATATTGTCTCTACGCTCGTAAATCGACTGAATCAGACGAACGCCAAGCGATGTCAATCGATTCCCAAGTTAAAGAAATGACCGATCTGGCTAATCGAGACGGATTAATAATTAAAGAGATTCGACAAGAAAGTCATTCCGCTAAATCATCAGGATTAAGACCAGTTTTCAACCAGCTTCTAATTGATATCAAAAACGGAGTGTTCAACGCCATTCTCACTTGGGCTCCGGATCGTCTAAGCCGAAACGCGGGTGATTTGGGAACACTTGTCGATTTGATGGACCAAGGAAAATTAACATCTATTCGAACTTTTTCTCAATCATTTTCCAATAATCCAAATGAAAAGTTTTTGTTAATGATTCTCTGCTCACAAGCCAAGCTGGAAAACGACAATAGGGGAATCAACGTTAAAAGAGGCCTTCGAGCCAAATGTGAAGCTGGGTGGCGACCTGGATCTGCCCCCGTGGGTTATATCAATCGATTAACAGAAAATCGGATTGCTTACGTTGATATCGATCCCGAAAGAGCGCCAATTGTCAAAGAGATTTTTGAACGAGTTGTTAATCAAGGCCAAAGTGGGCGAACAATAAAATATTGGCTGGACAAAAAGGGATTTCGAACAAGGGTGGGCAAACGAATGGCTATAAGCGAAGTTTATCGAGTACTTAGAAAACACTTTTATTACGGAATGTTTGAATTTCCCGAAGACAGTGGACACTGGTATCAGGGTAAACACCCTCCAATAATTACTAAAGATATTTATGATCAAGCTCAAAAAATATTAGCTGTACCACCAAAGGATTGGAGTAAAAAAGATTTTCCATTCAAGATGCTTCTAAAGTGTGGTCAATGTGGCGCCAGTGTTACTGCTGAAGAAAAATATAAAAAATTAATTAGTGGAAAATTTAAGCGCCATGTTTATTATCACTGCACTCGATCACTCGATTACGATTGTGACGAACCATATATCACCGAGGATGATTTAGTAAGACAGTTGTTAGCAAAAATCAACGAAATCGAGTTTGATCAAAAAGCAGTAGATGAAAAAATGAAGCAAGAAATTGAGCGGTATCATCGGTTAAGATCTGATGTACTACATCAAGAAATGTTTGAGCAACAAGTGGAAATAATGGACTATCCGATCATTAAAGAAAAATCACCTGAACAAAGAGTTAGGGAATACGTGATCCATGTCCTAAAAACCGGATTCTCAGAAGAAAAACAGGAAATACTCGCCTTTTTTAAGACGAGGTTTGTATTAAAGGATAAGCAAATTTTAAAAACCGAAGAAAACCCGATTTGATATCCATTGATATCTTTTAAATTAGGAAAACCGATATAAAATCTTCGCAAGGGGTAAAACCGAAGCCTTTCTCTTGAATTAAACAAAACTGCTTTAGGACGCAAGTCTGACTTCTCGGTTATTTGTTTAATAGGAGAGAAGACTATACAAAAAGTCGTCACTCGTACTGGCCAACAGGCACCAGTGTCCGGACAATACCGAGCAGTGGGAAGCCAAGTGGAATACACCCTCGCAAGAGGCAATGTAACTCCACCGAATAGGTACAGCACGCAACAACGATTCGTCTTGGTCGATAGATCAAAGCACGAAAAGTAACAGCAGGCAGGGGTTTTACCCCTGCATATTTTAATAATACACTAACGATCAGTCACATCACCTCGGGGACATGGGTCTGGAACGAAATTGAAGCTAAACAGGAACAAACAAGTTATTGGTTTGGAGAGTTGCATTCCCTATATTACATGGAACAATAGGGAATAAACGAACATTGGCGGAGGAGGGGGGATTCGAACCCCCGAGGCTGTTTAGGCCGCAGACTTTCCAGGTCTGTGGAATGAACCACTATCCGACTCCTCCAGTGAGTTACACGATATTCTATCAAATAAGCTCCTATTTAGTGTCTATATCTTGATTTTCAAAATCTCTTCCAATCGCACCTTGGCTTTTTTTAGTAATACTTTTTCCGAATCGTAGGCCAGCTTACCCAAGGCTTCTTCCACCGGCAACCATAATCTTTCTAGCACCATCTCGTTGTCAAAATATCGCAACTTACTATCTTTTTCATATTCCATCAGAAAAAAAGTTACTTTTTTGATAATTTTTTTCTTACTCTCTTTGTCCCAAATAATATAATCATTAGATCCCACCTTGGTAATTATTCTGCTGATTATCCCACCCTCTTCCTCCACTTCTCTTAGTGCGGCTTTTTTAAGCACTTCAGTCGGGTTCAAGTGGCCTTTAGGAAATTTATAAACCACTCTTCTTTGTTTTTCCCCCAACCGTCCCAATTGTCTCTTGGCTAAAAACTTAATTACCAACCACCAAATCCGCCCATTTTCTTGTTTGTATACAATCCCACCGGCCGATCTCTCGTCATAGTAAAGATTATCGTGAATCTTAGTTGAATTATCCATGTCGTATTATATCTCGCCCCTCCTGTCTCAGCCAAAAGCAGATCCGCCTCTGGCGGAAAGGGAGGGTAGGGTGGGTTTCTTTTGTGTCCCCGGCGGGAGTTGAACCCACATTACCGGCTTCGGAGGCCAGTGCTCTATCCATTAAACTACAGGGACTTCATCCTATTATATCCGCTCGACATTATAAACCATAACCAATCTACTTTTTTCTAATCCTGTTTTACCAACACTTCCTCCACTGGCCTTCTGGGACTGTGGGTGGCTTTTGTTTGGCTATATCCTAGCCTCAACATCATCTGTGGTTTTCCTTTTATCCTCAACAATGTCGCCAAATTCTTTCTCTGGGTTTTAAGTTCAATAACGGCATTAAAATACGCCTGAGCTACTCCCATCTGAGTCAATCTCAACAGCATTTTTTGATACATCTCGCCGGTTTTTATCCAATGTTCGACCCCATCCATTTTGCTGGTAACCACCACTAAAGCACCGGATTTTATTGCCAACTCCTTATCCTTTGAGGCTTTCTTTATCACCTCTTCCGAATCTTTGGCCAAAAAGTACTTCAGGTTCACAGCCACTTTGTACAGATTAAGCACTCCGGTTGGCAACCCATCTTTTGATATTTCCACGTCGTCTCTAAGCCAACTTTCCAGCTCTTCCACCAATTCTTTACTCTTAAACCATACCCGGTCACTTTTATATATCAACTCACCTAATTTGTTTTTTAGTTTTTTTTCAGTGATAACGACCAATCCTGTTGTCTCATCACTATATTCTTTCTCTATCTTCTTTAGCTCTTCTTTCGGTATTGGCTTTTCCTCGTAATCACCACGGTTTGTTAATCGCTTGGTAATGGCTCCAAACATTTCCTTATCCCGGCTTTGCTTCTTTCCCTCTTTAAATGTATACCTGATAAATATTCTATCTGTTTTTTCCTCGACTACATATTCTTTGTCAAAAATCATTCCAAAGTAATTAGCCGCCACCTCAATGTTGCTACTGGCTCCCCCCAAACTTATAAATAATTCCCGGTCATCCGGATCAACTGCTTCCCGTCTCCTTCGATAATCAGGCCATATTTCCAAGATATTTTTATTAATTAAAAATTTCCATGGTTGGCTATTATGTCCCGACGGCGCCAAGATTCCATATCTAACCAAATGTTTTATTTTGCTTTCAATTTTTCCGTTTTTGGGAAACTGACTTTCTTTAACATTCCACACCGATAAACTGCTTTTATTCATATGTTTCTCCTATTTAACTAATACTAAAATGATAGTAGTAATCAATAATATTATAGCTCCCATTACCAATCAAGTGGTCAAATTTTTTGTAGATACTTTTCTTCCCACCTTTCTGTCAGTGAATATATGCAACCGCAAAATGTTTGTTTGTAAAATCCGGACGTCGTAGTTTCCTTCACTATTTTTTTGGGGATCCAAAAATCTACCCCACTAGTTTTGGCCACCTCTTTGCCAATTTCTCGCACCTTCTCTTCATTTTGGTATTGGCTGGTAAGCAGTGTTGTTGAAAAATATTTAAATCCTCTGGACCTTGCTTCCTTAGCGGTTTTCTCCAATCTCAGTCTCCAGCATTTTTCACATCTACCCGCCCCATTTCCTCCTGTAGTATCAAAGTATTCCTTTGGTACCCAATCTGGAATAATAATTTCAATTTTTTTAAGATTGGCCACAATTTGCATTGCCTTTAATCTAGATTGATATTCCGATCGTGGCTGGATATTGGGATTATAGTAATAAATAGTCAGTTGGGCATCTTCTGTTTTGGCACTTTCCACCATTTTCCAGATACAGTCTCCACAACAACCATGAACCAATATTTTTTTCATGTTAATTACATTTTTCTCTGATTTCCCCGCTTACCTGCCAGCCAAAATCAATTTTTTCGATTAAGCAATATTGATCAAAGTTATGCAACCAACTTTGATAATCTAATTTTTTTTCATATAGCAACACTATCGCTTCATCACCTCCAAAATTACCCCCCTTTTCCTTAAATAGTTGAGATTTTGGGACATAACTAATATCGGCTCCGGGTAAATAGGTTAATTCAGTTGGCATGTACCCATATTTTGCTCTACCGTACCACCAATAAACATATTGATATTGATAATCATAAGTTTCCGGCAGGTAATTATATGCCCGAAAACTTTCTCCTTTTGTCTGTTGATAGGCCCAATCAACAGTTTTTATTAAATGATCCATTAGTGCCGGGTCGTCTTTGGCAAAATCGGGGTTATTAATAAATTGTTTTTGATCCCCGATCGTCAGGTAAATCGATCTTATAAGAAAAATAATTATTATTAGCCAATAACCAAGCCGGATTTTAGGCCATCTGCTAATTTTTTCTGCCACAGCCACTATTCCTGTCGCCACTACCAACAAATACCATACCCTCAGACTGTCTCCGTACCAGCTTTTTAGTTCATATCTAAAAACCAGCTCGTAAAAAATCATAGTAAATGCCAAAAAGCCAATCAGGCCAAGCATTTGTTGGTGGTATTTTTTGGACCACAACCCAGTCATCATGGTTATTAATAAGCATATTTTTCCCCAGCCATAAGGAAGCATCAATTGACCTTCGAAATAGGTTTGCATAGTTTTCCAGTGAGTCTCCCAGGTTAGAGCATAACTCAATTTATTACCCAATATCCCATATTTACCACTAAATTCAGTTAGCAAAGTTTTTGTCATTATTCCGCCCTTGGTTATTTCAATTGCAATTTGAGGGAGAAACCAAGGTAGTATCGAAATCAAAAACCAACCAATTAACCTTCGATTTCTTGAGGAAAATACTAATATCATCGAAAAACCCACCATCACCACCGCCATGGCTGCCTCAAACTGCATTCCTATTCCGGCAATTGTCCCCATAATCATGGCATTTTTGATACTTTTTTTATCAACATAATTCCATAGTGCCAAGAAAAACCCCATTGCCACATAAATCATCGAGTGGGCATTCCAAAAATACCGAGTGGTATTGAAAAGCTGTGGAGCCCATAAATAAATAGTAGCTATCACTAGCCCCAACCCCACATTTTTTTTGTAGAAAAACCAAAAAGCAACCGCCCCTACCACTAGAAACCAACCCGTATTCCAGTCGACCAATGCCTGGGGGTTTCCACTTCCAACCCAAAAGGGGATTAAGTAGAAATAGTAATAGCCCGGTCCGAGCAATAAGCCGTTTACTGAAGTGGTTGGTCCGATAAACTTTAATCCCTTAAATGTTCCCATAATTCGGATATTAAGCATATCTCTGGCCTGATCAAAGGTAAATGGAAACTGGTAGTTAGCCGTTTGTCTCAATCTGATAACTGCCGATCCCACCAACAGAATCATCAATACCGCCATCAACATTTTTTTCCAACTTTTGGTTATTACCCCTCTTAACATAAGTAAGTTAATTTAATATCTTTCTGCCTCTTATTTGGTAACCCAGACACCCATTCTTGTCATCAAAGATCATTTGAGTATCATATTGCTCGATTATCTTGTTGTTGGTTATCCAATCACAAGTTAATATCTTGTCGTCTTGTTTGATTTGTCCAATCTCTTTTCTCTCCAACTTCTCTTTTTTCAAATAAAAATCAATTGGAGTGCACCACTCTGCCAGATGAACACCAGCAAATCCCTCTGTCTCAATCGACTTATCTCGAAATAAATAGCCATATTTTAAACAAGCCTCCGATGACCTATCGATATCCGGTCGGTTAATATAGGCAATATTGGTCCGGATATATCTTTGCATATAAAAACAAATAATCACGATTGGCCATAATCTCAAAATCCAGGGTAATTTTTTTATTACCTCCACCAACAATATTGCCACCAACAATGACATTAGTGGATATAGTTGGGCGTCATACCAGAGTTGTTTTGTCTCCACTTTTGAAATAATCAGAAAGTAAGAAATTACCAATATGTAGGCAAAAATAACGTAATTTTTAATAACCTGACTCTTGGTGACAACGTAGGCTATTATTGACACTGGTACCAGTAATATCCATTTTTGAAATCGAAAACTAGCCATTATTTTCCAGTAATACCAAAAATCTCCTCCACTTGTCCCTAGGTCCTTTTGGGTCCTTCCCCAGATCTCCTCATTCCACACTGTCTTTAAATACCCACTATTCAGCAGCTCTCTGCCTCCGTAGTATCCCCCAATTATCACTCCCCACACCACCACTGTCTTCCAAAAATCTTTTGTCCTCATTAGTCTAAGAAACTTTCCCGAAATTAAGGTATATAGAATTATTCCTGGCACCACCAACAACCCCGCCATTCCCTTAGTCAGTACCGCCAGGCCAAAAAAACTGCCTCCCCAGTAAAGCCACTTACCCTCCCAATCCTCTAGATATTTAAAAACCGCCATCGATCCCAAAAACACCCACAAAGTTAATAAGGCGTCATAGTCACCAGTTCGGCCAATATGGATATCTGGGAACCCCATACTCGACAAAATAATTAAAGATCCTAACAATCCTATAGCTCGGCTCTTCAGAATCTTTACACTGAAAATATAAATCATCACCACCACCATAGTCGCCGATATCGCCGATGGCAATCTTAACGCCAGTTCGTTTACCCCCAGTATTTTGTAGAACAGCACCACTATCCAAATATGCAGCGGTGGTTTGGTATTCCACATATCCGGCCTTCCGCCAAAGTAAGTTACTATCGGGTTTTTGGTCTCCATCATTTCAATGGCATTGACCGCATTTCGGCCCTCGTCCCACAATCTGATCGTAAATTCATCTAGGTGGTGAAAAAAAACCGCATAACA